>Ga0208663_100097_pt1 | contig 14938 bp, 16 predicted proteins | sample Wag42014_10_10_FD_187327 | JGI IMG/M metagenome (GOLD analysis project Ga0208663, IMG submission 187327) | Deep subsurface shale carbon reservoir microbial communities from Ohio, USA - Utica-2 Time Series 2014_10_10 (SPAdes) (version 2) ...
GCTTTAAATTACAAAAAACATTGAAAAATTGTTAAATAATAAACAAAATTAATTAATATTAAATACAATTGACTTATTATTTATTTGGATTTATAATCAAAATGGGTACATGAATTTGTATACAATATATAATATGCATTGTATGTAATTGTAAAGGAGTGAAAGCATGTCAAGTGATCTAATTTTAATAAGCATAATAGTTCCTATTGTAATGAGCTTGATAACCATTACAACTGGCAAGTCACTGGCTAGAAAGACAATTGTTTCAGCTACACTGGTAATTGTTTTATTAAGTGCATTGGCAGTATTAAAAGTTGTAAATGTGCCAACGGTAATAAACACTTCATTTTATGGAATCATTGATGAACTGATTAAAGTTGGCGATTATATACTACTGCTTTATACATTATATATATCATTTAAAGTAAAAGAACCTAAAATTGCAATTTTTGCAATACTGCAAATATTGCCGCTTGCATTTTTTGAACTATTTATGCTAAAGGAACAAGAACTAAATACATTTTATATTGACAACTTATCAATAATTATGAATTTAGTAGTCTCAGTAGTAGGACCCATAATTGCTGTATATGCCTTTGGCTACATGGATCATCATGAAGAAGAAAAGAAACTGGCTAAATCAAGACAATCTAGGTTTTTTGCCATTATTCTTTTATTTATCGGAGCTATGAATGGCATAATTTTTTCGAATAATTTAATGTGGATATATTTCTTCTGGGAAATAACATCATTATCATCATTCCTGCTTATTTCTCATGACAAGACAGAAGAAGCGATTAAAAATGCGTCTAAAGCATTGTGGATTAATATGTTAGGCGGTTTTTCTTTGTTGGTAGGTATTATAATCCTTTATAAGTATACAGGAATAATAACACTGGATGCTTTATTAAAGACAAATAGTTCTTATATCCTTTTAATTCCAGTATTCTTTATGGTTCTAGCTGCATTTACTAAAGCAGCTCAAATGCCATTTCAAAGCTGGCTTTTAGGTGCTATGGTGGCACCGACACCAGTATCAGCACTTTTGCATTCAAGTACAATGGTGAAAGCTGCTATATACCTTATATTAAGGCTTGCACCTACATTTAGAGGAACTACTTTAAGTGGTTTTATAGCGTTATACGGTGCGTTTACGTTTATTGCAACTTCTATATTGGCATTAAGTCAAAGCAATGGGAAAAAGATATTGGCATATTCTACAATTGCTAATTTAGGATTGATGATATCAAGCATTGGAATCAATACCTCCAGTGCCATAACAGCAGCGATTTTGCTTTTAATATTCCATGCTGTATCAAAGGCGCTTTTGTTCTTATGTGTTGGCACAATTGAACAAAGTATCGGCAGCCGTGATATAGAAGATATGAAAGGACTTATTACAAAAATGCCTGTTACGACGATTATCACTTTTATAGGCATTCTTTCATTAATGATTGCTCCATTTGGAATGCTTTTAAGCAAGTGGATGGCAATAGAAGCTGCATCAAATAATTTGGTTGTTGCTTTGCTTTTAATAATTGGCAGTGCAGTAACTGTTATGTACTACACAAGATGGATTGGAAATATTTTGTCTGAAGGCCGTAACAGCAAATTTTTTGTAGAAAAACAACCGTTAACCATTAGATTTGCCTTGTACAGTTTAGTTGCGATAGCGATTGTATTGAGTTTGGCTGTTACACAGCTTTTTAATGCCATTGTTAAACCTGAGATAAACATGCTGAAGATGTCGATTTCTGTAAAAGCTGCAGCAGGATACCTTGAAAGCAACCTTGGAGGGTTTTCCATATATCCAGTATTTTTTGCCATAGGTTTAGCCGTTATCTTAGCATTTTTAACCATAAAGAATTCCCATGATATAGTTCAGACAAAGCCATACGAGGCTGGGCTTAATTACGATGACTCAAATAATGGGTATGATGTGAAAAATTATTATCTTCCAAGTATCATAAACGAGGCCTTGATGACGAAATACATGAATTACATCTCGCTTATTTTGATACTGGCTATTTTCGGAGGGATATTGCTATGACGTGGTCAGATTATTTAGTTTTTGCGGCGGCAGTTGTTTTGACGCCGATAATAGGCGGACTTATAACAGGATTAGACAGAAAGGTGACTGCGCTTATTCAAGGCAGGTATGGTCCACCTGTATTACAACCGTTTTATGACGTTGTAAAATTGCTTTCTAAAGAGAAGATGATAGTAAATGACTTCCAGATATTTGCAGCATATATATATTTGCTGTCGGCTATTTTAAGCATAGGTTTTTTTGCAATCAAAGCTGACATACTGATGATAATTTTTATAATGTCTATAGGGCTTGTATTTTACATTGTAGGTGCTTTGGCAACAAGGTCACCTTACAGTCAAGTAGGTGCTCAGAGGGAATTGATGCAGATGTTGGCCTATGAACCTCTCCTGATTTTTGTGCTTATTGGTATGTATTATGTTTCTGGAAGCTTTAGCCTTAAGAGCATTATGTCACACGGAAGGCTGTTGCTGGATTTGCCACTTATATTCTTGGTATTAAGCCTTGTTCTGGATATAAAGATTAAAAAATCTCCATTCGATTTTTCAACATCAGAACATGCACATCAGGAGCTTGTAAGAGGGATTCTTACAGATTATTCGGGGCCATATTTGGCCTTAATAGAAATAGCTGATTGGTATGAGTTAGTGCTACTTTTAGCAATGTTGGCAATTTTCTGGTCAGAAAATCTTGTAATTGGCGCTTTGATATCGCTTTTTGTATTCTTTTTAGATATAATTGTAGATAATATATCTGCAAGGATGACACTTAAGTGGATGCTGAGTTTTAGCTGGACTATAGGCATTGTATTTACAGTGGTAAATATCGGATATTTGTATTTTGTATCGAGGTGATAAATTTATGGGTTTAAAAGAATTTGTAAAAAAGTCGTTCTCAAAATCACCATGGGTAGTTCATTATGATTGTGGAAGTTGCAATGGTTGTGATATAGAAGTTTTGGCCTGCATGACGCCTATATACGACATGGAAAGATTTGGCATGGTGAATGTGGGAAATCCAAAGCACGCGGATATCTTAATTGTAACTGGCACAGTAAATGAAAAAAATAAAGATGTACTGAAAAATGTCTATGATATGATGCCTGATCCAAAAGTAGTTGTGGCAGCCGGAATTTGTGCATGCAGTGGAGGTATATTTAGAGATTGTTACAATGTGTTAGGTGGCATAGACAAAGTGATTCCTGTTGATGTATATGTTCCTGGATGTCCAGCAAAACCGGAGGCAATGATAGACGGTCTTTACAAAGCTGCGCAGATTTTGAAGGATAAATATTCTCGTAGAGAAGTAATAGTTTCGGCTAAAAGCTTAGGTTAGGAGTGATTTTATGATCGTCAATAGCAGAGAAGTGGAGATTAGCAATTTAAAAAGTGAAGTAAAAAAATATCACGATGGTGGTTATAGATTTGTTACAGAGACGTGTCTCAATTTGGAAGATAAGTTTAAGATCATATACACATTTGCAATAGGTTATGATTTAGAAAACATCCACATCATAACTGATGGAAAAAATGTACCTAGTGTATCTGATATTTATACATGTGCGCTTGCAGTAGAAAATGAGATAAAAGAGCTTTTTGGAGTTGAGTTTGACGGTCTTGCAGTTGACTTTGGAGGGAATTTTATGTTGGGGGAAAGCTCACCCATAAGTCCTCAAGCAGATATAGAGATTATAAGAAGAGAAAAGGGTGGTAAGAATGAGTGAAAAAGGAACTATACCGTTTGGGCCGCAGCACCCTGTTTTGCCTGAGCCAATTCACCTAAAACTTGTGGTGGAGGATGAAAAGGTTATTGAAGCATACCCTGCTTTCGGCTTTGTACACAGAGGATTAGAAACCTTAGCGCAGAAAAAGGACTTTAACCAGATGGTTTACGTAGTAGAGCGGGTATGCGGTATATGCAGTTGCATGCATGGACAAGATTATTGTGAAGCAATAGAGGAGTTGATGGGGGTTCAGGTTCCTGTAAGAGCTGAATATTTAAGGACTATTTGGGCAGAACTTCACAGGATACACAGCCATCTTTTATGGCTTGGACTTTTTGCTGATGCATTTGGTTTTGAAAATCTCTTTATGCAGACGTGGAAGATTCGCGAGAAAATAATGGACATACTGGAAGCAACATCAGGAAACAGAGTTATAATTTCAGTTAATATCGTAGGAGGAGTTAGAAAGGACATAAATAGCGAACAAGCTAAGTGGATTTTAAAGGAATTAGACGATGTTGAAGAGCAACTTAAAGACATTAATGATGTTGTCATGAATAACTACACGGTAAAAGAGAGGACAGTAGGCATAGGTGTTTTGACGAAAGAAGAAGCGTATGAGCTTGGCGCTACCGGGCCTATGGCTAAGGGAAGTGGTGTGGATTTAGATCTTAGGACTACTGGCTATGCTGCTTATAAGTATCTTGACTTTGAACCGATTGTGGAAAAAGACGGTGACAGCTATGCAAGAAATTTAGTAAGGATGAGGGAAATATTCCAGTCAATTGACCTTATAAGACAGGCCTTAAGTAAAATGCCTGAAGGAGATATTAATGTTCCTGTAAAAGGCAATCCGCCAGCAGGGGAAGTCATATCAAGGCTTGAGCAGTCAAGAGGAGAAGTTGTGTATTACATTAAATCAAATGGCACAAAATTTTTGGATAGGCTTCGCATAAGAACACCTACCTTTGCAAATATACCGGCTCTTTTGAAAATACTTCCTGGATCTCAATTGCAAGATGTGCCTGTATTGATATTGACAATTGATCCTTGTATCAGTTGTACAGAGAGATAAACACAACCAGGAAAGAGGTGTAATTGAAATGTTGGATATGCTTAAAAGCGTTTTTTCTAATTTGTCAAGAAAGCCAGTAACTCGCATGTATCCGTATGAAGAAAGAAAGCCTTTCGATATAAACAGAGGGCATTTGGAAAACAATATTGATGAGTGCATTTTTTGCGGCATGTGTCAGAGAGTGTGTCCATCAAATTGTATAAAAGTTGACAGAAAAGCCAGTGTTTGGGAGTATAATCCGTTTGAGTGTGTTCTGTGCGGTGTGTGTGTAGAGAAGTGCCCTAAAAAGTGTTTAAAGCTAGATGTACATTACAGAAGCTGCACAGACAAAAAGTACAACATTCATCTGGAAAAACACGATGATTCCGAGAAAGCCGGTGCTTAAATGCATGAATTATCAATAACTGAAAGCATCGTAAACATGGTTTCAGATGAAGCAAAGAAGAGAAATGTCAATAAGGTCACAAAGATAAACATCGTGCTTGGTGAATTAACAGGATTTGAAGAAGAAAGCATTAGATTTTACTTTGATGTTTTAAGTGAAGGAACTCCTTTATACGGTGCTAAACTTAATTTTAAAAAAGTAAAAGCAGAGTTTAAATGCCGCAGTTGCGGCATGATTTATAATAGAGGCAATTTTACGTTTAAGTGTCCGTATTGCGGTAGCAGCGGTGTTTTGATTGAGAAAGGGAAAGAACTTTATATAGATAGTATTGATGTTGAATAAGGAGTGTAATTTCTATGGAAATCAAGATTATTAAAGATGTGCTTGAGGCAAACAACAATATCGCTGAAGAAAACAAAAGAATAAAAGACGAAAGAAAAATCATGATGGTAAATATAATTGGTTCACCAGGGACAGGGAAAACCAGTTTCATACTGAAACTTATAGAAAACATGGATATACCGTGTGGTGTCATAGAAGGTGATGTGGCATCAGATATAGATGCCCGTAAAATGGTTGAAAGAAATATACCAGTCGTACAGATAAATACAGGAGGGGCATGCCATTTAAACGCTAATTCCATAAACAAAGCCTTGTCAAGCATTGATTTTAAAGGCGGAATATTATTCATAGAGAATATAGGAAATCTAATATGCCCTTCAGATTTTGAACTTGGTGAAGATTTTAAACTGGCTATGGCAAATGTTGCAGAAGGCGATGATAAACCTTACAAATATCCTCTCCTATTCTCAAAGGCAAAAGCTGTCGTCATAAACAAGATAGATTTGCTGCCGTATTTTGACTTCAATAAGCAGTATTTTTACGATGGCGTAAAGACGCTGAATGATACAGCGGAGATTTTTGAAGTATCAGCAAGGACTGGAGAAGGCTTTGAGGTGCTAGCAAAATGGCTGAAAGAGAAATACAGCGAATACGTGCAAAGCAAATAAACATTAAAGGGATCGTTCAAGGTGTAGGATTTCGACCGTTTGTGTACAATTTGGCATTAAAACACAATTTGTCCGGCATCGTTTTTAACACATCGTCTGGCCTTTACATTAACGTAGAGGGATATGAGGATGACATAGATGCGTTTGTACTGGAATTAAAAGAAAATCCTCCGAAGCTTTCAAAAATAGACGAGATAGCCATAGAAGATTGTGATGTCATAGGATATAAGGATTTTAGCATAAAGTCAAGCAAAGCAAATGATGGATTTGTACCGATTTCTCCTGACATGGGTGTATGCGACGAATGCGTAAATGAAATGATGGACGAAAAAAACAGGAGATATGGATATCCATTTATAAATTGTACAAATTGCGGTCCCAGATTTTCCATCATAGAGGATATACCTTATGACAGGCCAAAAACATCAATGAAGAAATTCCCCATGTGTAAATTGTGCAAGGATGAGTATGAAAATCCGTTAGACAGAAGGTTTCATGCACAACCTGTAGCATGTTACGACTGCGGACCGTCGCTTAAATATATCGGGGAAAATGCAAATGTTGATCCTATTATGGCAGTTGCAGAAGATCTTAGAGATGATAAAATCGTTGCAATAAAAGGAATAGGTGGATTTCACCTTGCCGTTAATGCGTTATCCCGCGATGCTGTATTGAGGCTTCGAGATAGGAAAAACAGGTATGGAAAGCCACTGGCACTTATGATGAAAGATGTAGAATCTGTAAAAAGATATTGTTACGTCAGCGATGATGAAATAGAGATATTGAAAAATCAAAGAAGACCTATCATCCTTCTTAAAAAAAAATACAAGTTTGAGGGTGTAAGTGACGGTCTTGACAGTGTAGGTGTGATGCTTCCTTATGCACCAATACATTATCTTTTGTTTAAATTTATAGATTTTCCAATTGTAATGACCAGCGGAAATATCAGTGAAGAGCCTTTGTGCAAAGATAATGATGAAGCATTAGAGAGGCTTAAAAATATAGCTGATAGTTTCCTTTTAAATGACAGGGACATTGTAAATAGGATTGACGATACGGTCACATCGTGGAAAGCTAAAAGTGAAAGAGTCATAAGGCGGGCAAGAGGGTATGCCCCAGAGCCTATGTTGTTCAAAGTGGACTTTAAACCGATACTTGCTGTCGGCGGATATTATAAAAATACGTTTTGCTTGACTAAAGGCAACTATGCATTTTTAAGCCATCACATAGGTGATCTGGATAATAGCAAAACGTATGTGTATTATACAACTGAGATAAAAAAATACATGAAGCTTTTTAAAGTTGAACCAAAATATGTAGCATGTGATATGCATCCAGGGTATTTGTCAACACAGTTTGCAAAATCTCTAGATTTACCAGTAATATACACGCAGCATCATCATGCGCACATAGTAAGCTGTATGGCGGAATACGGCATAGAAGACAGAGTAATAGGTTTTTCATACGATGGCACTGGATATGGTTTAGATGGGAATGTATGGGGTGCTGAATTTTTAATAGCTGATTTAAAAGACTTCGTAAGAGCAGGTCACGTAAAGTACAATCCGCTTCCAGGTGGAGAGCTTGCCATAAAAAGGATATACAGAACCGCAATAGGCTTTATAAATGAGGATATGAATTATTACGAGGAATATCTTAAAAGGTTTGATGCAAAGGAATTGGAGATCATAAAAACGCAGATAGAGAAAAAAATAAACGCACCATTAGTCTCCAGCATGGGTAGATTGTTTGATGCAGTTGCGTCTCTTATTAATGTTAAAGATACAGTTCAATATGAGGGACAAGCAGCCATGGAGCTTGAAAGCATCATAGAAAGCGATCCGTCATACTATAGTTTCACGGTATCAAGCGGTGACCAGTATGTGGTGGATACATCAGATATCTTGAGGCAAGTTTATTCTGACTATAGAAAAGGAGTAAATAAAGGGATAATATCTGCTAGATTTCACAATACGATCGTAGAGTTTACTGCTGATGTAGCATTAAAGCTTGGTGAAAAATACAAAATAGACAAAGTAGTATTAAGCGGCGGTAGCTTTCAGAATAAATATCTACTGGAGAATATTACAGATAAATTATTGAAAGAAGGATTTTCCGTATATTCAAATAGTATGGTACCTTGCAACGATGGAGGTATAGCCCTAGGACAAGCAGTTATAGCAAATTATAAATTGGAGGTGTGATTATGTGTATTGCTGTAGCGCAAAAAGTAGTAAAAATCGATGGCGATGTAGCGGAGACAGAATTAAACGGGCTGAAACGAAGAGTCTCAATAGCCATGGTACCTGATGTGAAGATTGGAGATTATGTAATGGTTCATGCAGGTGTGGCTATAAGTATTGTTGATAAGGAGACGGCTGAGGAAGATTTAAAGCTCTGGAAGGAGATGGAGGAAGCTTTAAGAGAGAGCTTTAAACAAAATTAAGAAAAGGAAGGTATTTCTATGCAGGACATCATAAATACAGCCAAAAAACTCATAGATAAATATAACATTGGTGAACCAATAAAGATAATGGAAGTTTGTGGTTCTCACACAATGGCTATATCAAAATATGGCTTGCGGCAGATATTACCGCCGAATATCAAACTTATATCAGGACCGGGATGTCCTGTCTGTGTGACAGCACAAAATGAGATTGATGCGGTTATATCATTAGCAGGTAAAGGTATGACTATAGCTACATTTGGAGATCTCATAAGAGTACCAGGTAACAATTCTTCACTTCAGGAAGAAAGGGCAAAAGGTAAAGATGTGAAAGTTTTCTATTCGCCCATAGATGCATTGGAGTATGCTAAGGCAAATCCCAGTAAAGAGGTAGTTTTTATTGGGATAGGTTTTGAGACTACCATACCGTCTGTTGCACTTACTATAAAGGAAGCACATGCTAAAAAAATCAAGAATTACAGTGTGTATTGCCTCCATAAGACAATGCCAAAGGCATTAGAGGCGCTTGTTGTGAATGGGTCAGACATTCAGGGATTTCTACTTCCAGGTCATGTTAGTGCAATAACAGGTAGTGCTATATATAATTTTTTAGTTGATAAATATAAGATTGGCGGAGTTGTATCAGGGTTTGAAGCACAGGATATTTTAATGAGTGTAGTAATGATACTAAAGAATATGAAAAATCCCAAAATAGAAATTCAGTACAAAAGAGTTGTACGTGAAGAAGGAAATGCAGATGCGCAGAAATTAATTGAAGAAGTTTTTGAGGTCAGCGATGCTACATGGAGAGGTTTGGGTGTGATAGAAGGTTCAGGGCTTAAGATACGTGAGAAGTACAGTGAATACGATGCAGAGAAGAAGTTTAACATAAAAAAGCCTAATAATGGGACAGAGATAAAAGGCTGCAGATGCGGTGATGTGCTGAAAGGGCTTATAACACCAAAACAATGTCCCTTGTTTGGCAAAGCTTGTACACCTTTGAATCCTGTTGGACCGTGCATGGTTTCATCAGAAGGATCTTGTGCGGCGTATTACAAGTACGGTGAATAAAATCGAGGAGGAACGGTATATGGATAAGGTATTGATGTCCCACGGTGGCGGCGGCTCGATGATGCAAAGCTTCATAAGCGAAATATTCATAGAAAAGTTCAACAACGAATATTTAAATCAGATGGAAGATGCAGCATTGCTGCCGGGAAAAACTGTTTTTACAACAGACAGTTTTGTAGTAAAGCCTGTCTTTTTTCCGGGTGGTGATATAGGAAAGCTGGCAATATGCGGTACTGTAAATGATATATCCATGCGCGGTGCAAAGCCGTTTTTCTTAAGCGCATCATTTATAATTGAGGAAGGATTTCCTGTTGATGACATTAAAAAGATAGTTGACTCTATGGTAGATGCTGCTAATGAAGCTGGTGTACAAATTGTGACAGGTGATACAAAAGTTGTCGAGAAAAACAGCGCAGATGGTATCTTCATAAATACTGCAGGAATCGGCATTTTGCCTGATGGAGTTGATGTATCGATTAAGAACGGAAAACCTGGAGATGTGGTGATAGTTTCAGGCACTATAGGAGATCATGGCATGGCGGTAATGGGAGCGAGGGAAGGGATTAATTTTGATCCTCCTCTTCTTTCAGATGTATCGCCTTTAAATAAAATGGTGGAGAAGCTTATGACCCTTAAAGATGCTGTAAAAATCTTAAGAGATCCTACAAGAGGCGGTGTTGCAGAAGTGCTGTACGAGATTGCCAGCATGAGCAATGTGGGAATTAAAATACATGAAGATAAACTGCCTGTAAAGATGAATGTAAAATCAGCTTGCAGCATGTTAGGAATTGACTTTTTACATCTTGCAAATGAAGGAAAGCTTGTGTGTGTAGTTGATAAAGATTTTGCTTACAAGGCATTGGAAATAATGAAAGGTGATAAGTACGGTAAAGATGCGGCTATTATCGGTGAAATTGATAGTTCCGGTCTTGTGACGATAGAGACAATCTACGGCACAACTAGAATTGTGGATAGACCAATAGGCGAACTTCTTCCGAGGATATGCTGATATAATAAATGCAGGGTAATACCCTGCTTTCTTTACGCTATAAAATTATGTTTTCCTATAGCAATACTTACTTTTTTTGATTTAATCCAACTGCTTGTTGCCGTATACCTGTTGTAAAAGTACAGTGAGCCATCTGTTGGATCTTCTCCTTCCAATGCTTTAAGGGCTGAAATCATACATTCATTGTCTATAGTATCTATATTGAATATTCGGTTATTTGTTACACTTTTAAATTGCCCAGGTTCAAATATGACTTCGAATATGTTATTAGGGAAATTTGGATTTTGTACCCGGTTTACAACAACGGCTCCTATGGCGACTTTGCCAATCATTGATTCGCTTTCACCTTCTGCTTGGATTAATTTTGCTAAAAGCAAAATATCATCGTAATTCGCTTTTATTATAAACGAATGATTTTCAATATCAATCAATTTTTCATTCATCAAAATCATCTCCAAGATATTTTTAAAAATTATTTTGATTATATATATGCAATTTCAATATTATATGTTAAAGTATTTATATCGAATTCTTTTAAAGCCAATTTGATTGAAAGGAACGGTCTTTATGATCATTCGAAAAGCTAATATAAATGATATTGAAAGAATAAATGAAATATACAATCAAGCTGTATTAAACACAACTGCAACAATTGATACTGAGCCAAGACCATTAGAGTATCATAAAAAATGGTTTGAAATGCACAATGACAGGTATGCTGTTTTCGTGGCACTAGAAGACGACGTTGTTGTAGGTTGGGCATCTTTATCCCTTTGGTCTGACAAATACGGCTATAGGGCTGTGGCGGAAGACTCGGTTTACGTTGATGAAGCATATAAAGGGCGTGGCATTGGGGATAGATTAATCAAAAAAATTATAGAGCATGCAAAGGAGAATGAATTTCACACTATAATAGCCAGAATATCGGAAGGCAATGATGTAAGCATTCATTTACACGAAAAGTACGGCTTCAAAATTGTTGGCACATTAAAAGAATTAGGTTACAAGTTTAATAGATACCTGGATATTCACATATTGCAGTTGATTCTGTAGAAAATAAATACTAGGTAAATAAAAATATAAGGAGACAAATATTAATGGGATTTAAGGAACTACGTTTAAATGAAAAAATTTTAAATGCCATCGACGACATGGGATTTGAGGAGCCGTCTAAAATACAGTCTGAAGTAATTCCTGTGTTGTTGCAGGGCTCAGATGTAATTGGACAGGCTGAGACAGGAACCGGCAAGACACTTGCATATGGTGCGCCTGTTATAAACAATTTTGATGGTGGCAATGGAAATGTATTTTGTATTATTTTGACGCCAACAAGGGAACTTGCGATACAAGTTAATGATGAATTGGCCCGCATTGGGAAGTACTCTAAAGTGAAATTACTTCCAGTATATGGTGGTGTACCGATAGATAGGCAGATTAAGGCAATAAAAAGAGGTGTAGACATAGTGATTGGTACACCAGGCAGAGTTCTCGACCTTATTAAGAGAGACATATTGAGATTGAATGATGTGAAGTACCTTGTTTTAGATGAAGCAGATGAAATGCTTGATATGGGGTTTATAGATGATATTGAAGAAATTATAAGGCATACTAATAGCAATAGGCAGACGATGATGTTTTCTGCTACGATGCCTGATGAGATAAAGAGGCTTGCAAAGAAATACATGAAAAGCGATGCGAAATTCATTTCTATTGTAAAAAAGACTATGACTGTTTCGACAGTCCAGCATTTTTACTACGAGATAAAAAATCAAGATAGGTTTGAATCCCTTTGCAGGATATTAGACGTTGAAGAACCATCAAGTTCTATTATCTTTTGCAAAACAAAAAAAGAAGTAGATGAGCTTACACAGGGCATGCAATCAAGAGGATACAACGTAGAAGGAATGCATGGTGATATGAGTCAAAATCAAAGAATTAATACTTTGAGGAAGTTTAAAGAAGGCAACCTTGATTTCTTGGTTGCTACAGATGTAGCAGCGAGAGGTATAGATGTTGAAAATGTGTCACACGTTATAAATTATGATTTGCCACAGGATGTGGAATCATATGTCCATAGGATTGGAAGGACAGGTAGGGCTAATAGAAGTGGTGTTGCATATACACTTGTTACATCAAGGGAGTATCCTGCATTAAAGCGAATAGAAAGAGAGACGAAATGCAAAATAAGAAGAAAAGAATTACCTACAGTTGATGATATTTTTCAAGTTAAATACAATAAAATGATTAAAGATATAAAAAAGGCTTTAGAAAATGACGGTTACAAGAGATTTGTGCCGCTTGCAATGGAACTTGATGAAGAGTACAACCTTGTAGATGTTGCAGCAGCTTTAATGGATATGTACTATGGGAAAGAATTATATTATAACGACGACGAACCTAAATACGTAAGGCTGTTCATTAATTTAGGGCGGAAAGATAAACTAAATCGGAGGACACTTCTGAAATTATTAATGGACATAGGTGATATTTCTAAAGAAGACATTGGCACTATAGATATATTTGATAAATTTACTTTTATAGATGCCAGTAGAAATGCTGCAAAAAATATAATAAATAATTCTTTTGATAAAATTATCGATGGGAAAAGAATAAAAATCGAACTTTCAAAGCCTAGAAAATAATTTAAAAGACTGCCAATACGGCAGTCCTTTTTAAATAGTTACATGTTTAAATAAAGCGCTTTATTATACTCATCCATAAGAATACTAATTAATTCTTTAACAGATATTATTTTATCCGCTCTATAAGCATTAGCTCCAGCAAATGCAAATCCATTTACCATGAGTCCCCTTTGAGCATTTATAAGTGCTTGCGATATACAGTAAGAGCTTTTTTTATAGTCACACGTTTTAATACAATGATACAAACACTTATATGGTTTTCTTTCACCCAATTTTACATCATTAAGAAACTTATTAATGATTGCCCTACCTGGCATACCGACAGGACTCTCTATTATAGTTATATCTTCTTTTTTGCAGTTGAGATATGATTTTTTAAACTCATCTGATGCATCACATTCATCAGTTGTGACAAAACGCGTGGCCATTTGTACACCAGCGGCACCCATTTTTAGATATTTTAATATATCATTCCCTGTATATATTCCACCAGCAGCAATAACGGGTATTTGCTTTCCTGAAATCTCTTCATATTGTCTTGTTTCTTCCAACACGTCTTTAACTATTTTATCTAGAGAATAATCAGGATTTGATATCTGCTCACTTGAATATCCTAAGTGACCACCAGCCATTGGACCTTCAACAACAACAGCATCCGGCAAATATTCGTATTTTTGCAGCCATCTTTTTGCTATAAGATTAAATGCCCTTCCCGATGAAACAATAGGTACTAATTTAGTCTTAGATGTTTTATTTAAAAATTTAGGAAGATTTAGCGGAAGTCCTGCGCCGGAAAAGATTATATCAATGCCCTCATCTATTGATGTTTTAACCATGTCAGCAAAATTTGAAAGTGCCACCATTATATTAACGCCAATTATACCTTTAGTTTTCTCTCTGGCTTTCTTAATTTCCTTTCTAAGTGCCCTTATATTTGCTTCAACGTAATTTGTAGCAAAATCTTTTTCTAGCATGCCAATACCTGCTGCAGATATTACACCAATGCCACCTTCATTTGCGACGGCAGAAGCGAGATTGCTTAATGATACTCCTACACCCATGCCACCTTGGATTATTGGCAATTTTGCTACTAAATCGCCGATTTTTAAACTTTTAATATTGATATCTATCGTAAATTCCTCCTTAAATAGTTCTATAAAGTTACTCTAACATTATTTTGATTAGGAGTCAAGGAGGAAAATTTCTTTATAAAGATTGCTAATATTTTGTAGCAGGAATCACACAAAATATGTTCGGATTATCAATCATTTTTAATAATATTTTACAACAAAAATAACCTTATTTAATCCGCGAATAACGGAAATTAAAACAATACATACATACAGTACCCGTAAATTGATGTAAATAAATGAAAATCATATAATATTATTGACAATTATACATAAATATTCTAGATAGTGTAAAATTTCAGTAGGTGATGAAGCAGGAAAATGGGGTATGGATGTAGAAAAAAAGACCTCACCGGGAAAAAATCAAAAATCAAATCAAAGGAAGGTGAGGTCTGAG
>Ga0208663_100105_pt1 | contig 14198 bp, 16 predicted proteins | sample Wag42014_10_10_FD_187327 | JGI IMG/M metagenome (GOLD analysis project Ga0208663, IMG submission 187327) | Deep subsurface shale carbon reservoir microbial communities from Ohio, USA - Utica-2 Time Series 2014_10_10 (SPAdes) (version 2) ...
AAAAAAAGTAGCAACGAGTGTTATCAAAGTCATAAAGAAAAAATTAGGCAATTTTGTTGCAAAATTCAAAAGCCATGTAGCAAGATTTTTTGCAAATAATGATATATAGTTTAAAATCGATTGCATGTTGTTTTCAATAAGGGATGTAATATTTGGGGGTAATGTTACGTAATACATTCTTATTCTATCAACGAGATTTAAAATTATGTCATTAATAGTATTTGCATAATTTGTACTTATTTCCGCAAGAGAACTTAGTTCATATATAAGTTGTGTTATTGATATTGCAATAAGTGAACCTATCACGCCTATTAATATCAAAAGTAAAATAAAGGATGCTAATCCTCTCGGCACCTTTAATTTTTTCTCTAAGAAATTTACGCCAGGATCGATTATCACAGCGAGAAGTAAAGCCACTACAAATGGCATCAAGAAAGGAATAATTTTAAATATGATTAAGTAAAATATAATAAAGACAGCAACAATGAGCAGTGTTTTTTTTATTATATCACCGTATCTCAATAGAAAATTATTCACCGTTTTGACCTCCTTTTTCTTTATTATAATATGAGAATTGATGAAAGTCTATCATTAAGAGTAATTATTGACTATAATAAAAAAATCCGCCGAAACGGATTTTTAAAGGGCGGTTTTTATTTTTGCTATTTCTTTTGACTTTTGGGCGAGCTCCCTTCGCGTTATAATTCCTTTTTCTACTAATAAATCTATTAAAGAAAGTAAAGCCAGCAAGTTTTTGTACTCTGTATCTTTTATTTCGGCTAAATCTAGAAGATATTCTATTTCTCTCATTTTACATCTCTCCCAAATAATTCTTTAATTTTATTATTGACATATATTAGAAAAATATGCATACAAAATAAAAAAATTAGAATTTGTTTGAAGTTTATGCTATAATATCACTGTACTTTTAAGTGAGGAGAGAAAATATGAGCAAAAACATAAAAAAGGAAATATTAAGCTGGATATTTACTATAGCTCTTGCTTTTTTGATTGCACTGTTTATAAGGACTTATGTTCTTGAATTGGTAGATGTACCCACAGGTTCAATGTTAAATACTATTCAAATAAATGATAAATTCATTGTAAACAAGTTTATATACAGGTTTGAACCTGTAAAACGAGGAGATATTGTAGTATTTCGCTTTCCTGACGACCCAAAAGTTAATTTTGTAAAAAGAGTTATTGGCATTGGTGGAGATGTGATTGAAATAAAAAATGGTCAGTTAATAAGAAATGGAAAAGTAGTTAAGGAGCCCTATATAAAAGAACCTATGAAAGGCAATTTTGGACCATATGTCGTCCCACCGGGTCATTATTTTATGTTAGGTGATAATAGAAATGAGTCTATGGACAGTAGATTTTGGCAGCACAAGTATGTATCAAAAGACCAAATTTTGGGCAAAATAGTTTTTAGAATTTGGCCTCCTGATCGAATTGGTTCTATGTCTGGAAAATAGTTATTGAAAGTAGTGTTATAAAGTAGTATAATATTAAAAAACATAATATTGTCGGCAATGAAGGGACGAGTAGTAAGTATAAACTTTTAAGAGAGCTGGTGGTGGGTGCGAACCAGTAAGTTTTACTTATGAATTCCATCCCGGAGCTAAGGTATAATGACCTTCGGGCGACCGTTAAATCATGTGGAGGGCTTATTTAAGCCAAAAGAGGGTGGCAACACGGCATTCCCGTCCCTTTATGGGACGGGAATTATTTTTAAGGGAGGTGTGGTAAAGTGTTAGACGTAAAGAGGATAAGAAATAATCCAGAGGCTGTAAGAATAGCTATAGAGCTTAAAGGAGAAAAAGCAGATATAGATAGGTTTTTAGAATTAGACGAAAAAAGAAGACAAATGCTAGTGGAGTTGGAAACATTAAAAAATCGTAGAAATGTGGAATCAGACAATATTGCAAAACTAAAAAGAGAAGGCAAAGATGCTAGCGATTTGATTGCTGAAATGAAAGAATTATCGGATAAGATTAAAGAAATGGAACAAGAGGTAAAAGAAGTAGAAGAAGAATTAGAGCGAATTTTATGGACAATCCCTAATATACCTCATGAGAGTGTTCCAATTGGCGATAGTGATGAAGATAATGTTGAAATAAGGAGATGGGGAGAACCGAGAAAATTTGACTTTGAACCAAAACCTCATTGGGAAATAGGACAAGAGTTGGATATTTTAGACTTTGAAGCTGCAGCGAGAGTAACAGGCTCAAGGTTTACTTTTTACAAGGGACTTGGAGCTCGTTTGGAAAGAGCGCTTATAAACTTCATGCTGGACTTACACATTGAAAAACATGGCTATACTGAAGTGTTTCCTCCCTTTATGGTACATAGAAGAAGCATGTTTGGCACAGGTCAACTTCCTAAGTTTGAAGAGGATGCTTTTAAAGTTTACGGCACAGACTATTTTTTGATACCTACAGCAGAAGTGCCTGTAACCAATATGTACAGAGATACAATAATAGATGGAGACAAGCTTCCAATATACCACTGTGCTTATAGCGCTTGTTTTAGACAAGAGGCAGGTTCTGCAGGGAGAGATACGAGAGGGCTTATAAGGCAGCACCAGTTTAATAAAGTTGAGCTTGTCAAATTTACAGAGCCAGACAAATCCTATGAAGAGTTAGAAAAAATGACTAGAGATGCTGAAGAAGTATTGCAGGCGTTAGGACTTCCTTACAGAGTAGTGGTCATATGCACAGGAGATTTAGGCTTTACTGCTTCTAAAAAATACGATATAGAAGTGTGGATGCCAAGCTATGGACGATATGTAGAGATATCTTCTTGTAGCAATTGTGAAGACTTTCAAGCAAGAAGAGCTAATATAAAGTATAGGCCTAAAGATGGTGGGAAGGCACAATATGTCCATACTTTAAATGGCTCTGGAGTTGCTGTAGGAAGAACTTTTGCTGCAATATTAGAAAATTATCAACAAGAAGATGGATCTGTTGTAATACCAGAAGTTTTAAGGCCCTACATGAAAGTAGATGTGATAAAGAAATAAATATATTGTTTTCCAATATTATACTATATAAGCATATTGACAATAAAGCTGGGGTATGATATACTTTATATCGTCCCAGCGGGGAGAGGTGTCCGAGTGGTTTAAGGAGCTGGTCTTGAAAACCAGTGACTCCTTCACGGAGCCGTGGGTTCGAATCCCACCCTCTCCGCCAGAAAGTTAATATTTTTTTATAAGCAACCAACGTGGAGAAGTACCCAAGATGGTGAAGGGGCGGTCCTGCTAAGACTGTAGGTCGGGGATAACCCGGCGCGAGGGTTCGAGTCCCTCCTTCTCCGCCATTTTATTATGTGGTTGCTCTATTTTATTATTTTTTATCTTTTCCAAGTATTACTGTTACATCTACATTTGCATCAGGTGAGATATCTTTTTCTACATTGGTTATAAAAGTGTTTTTGCAACTTTTTTAGCTTTTTCTTCATTTGCAAACCTGTTTAAAATGTGCTATTATATATGATAGACTTTTGCGCCCGTAGCTCAGTTGGATAGAGTGTCTGACTACGAATCAGAAGGCCGGGGGTTCGAATCCCTCCGGGCGCACCATTGTATAAGCGGAGTCGAAGCCCTTAGATAGAATTATCTAAGGGCTTTTTTGCTTTTACTATAAAAAGCTCTAATTTAACTTAATTTTTTATTGTTTTTTAACGTGAAGGCTGAGTATTAATGTAAATTGATATTTTGGTAAAAATTTTTTCTATTTGTGTAAAAGATTATTAGTGGTATAATGATGATGAAATTTAGTTAAAAACTAATTTTTGCTTACAAGTAGGTTGATGCCCATTAATGTTTTGGTAAATAAAAAATTTATGGGGAAGTGATAAAAATGGCCGGCATGACATTGGAAAATTATTATGATATCGTTGTAGCAGGGGATTCTATTTCAAAGGGTGTAGTATATAGTAAGGAAAAAAGTAAATACGTTATATCAGACGTAAATTATGTAAATTTACTAAAGGACAACATAAAAGGAACAGTAAAAAATATTGCTAAGTTTGGAAATACTCTTTTAAAAGGTATTGACATTTTAAAGAGGTATTTGTTAAAAGATAAACCTGATATAGTTCTGATAGAATTTGGAGGAAATGACTGTGATTTCGATTGGGAAGAAATTGCGAAGAATCCTTATGATGAGCATAGCCCCAAAACAGATTTTTATATTTTTAAAGAAAAGCTCAAAGAATTGATAAAATCCTTAGAGGATGCAAACATAATTCCTGTGTTAATGACATTACCTCCTTTGGATGCTGACAGATATTTTAAATGGATAAGCAAAAACAGTGAAGAGATGGGCAAAAACATTTTAAAGTGGTTAGGCAGTGTTACTAAAATATATTGGTGGCAGGAAAAGTATAACTCAGCTATATTAAGTATAGCAGAAGAAACAAAGACAAGGCTTATTGATATAAGGAGCGCTTTTTTAGATTATCCCGATTTTAGGCAATTTATTTGCACTGATGGTATTCATCCTAATGAGAAGGGACATAAAATAATAGCACATAAGATATATGAATATCTGCAAAGAAATTATGCATATCTTTTAAAAGAGTGAGCATATAAAGATTAAGCCGAAATTTTTTCCTCAATGACGCCGGAACAGATAAGAGCTATTTTAATGGGAATGCTTATTAGTGGAGGAATGTTAATTCAAGGTAATATCCCAAACATCATTTCAGCGGGCAAATTAAAAATAAAAAGTACTGAAAGGGCACGAATTGCTGTTCCTCTAGGTGCAATACTTTTGATAGTGTATTATATTGTATTGTTTGTGATTTAAATAAGTCAAGGAGGAGCATACTTGACACTTAAATAATTCTCTGATAAAATACCTTTATGCAGAGGACAAATAAAAAGCAAAAATAAGAGTGTAGTTACTTTTGCTTGCGGTGGAGTATATGATTAATAAGTTTATGGAGGCAGCTCTTTTAGAGGCGAAAAAAAGTTACCAATTAGGTGAAGTACCTGTTGGAGCTGTCATTGTAAAAGAGGGACAAATAATTGGAAGAGGATTTAATCAAAAAGAGTCTACAAATGATGCTACAGCCCATGCAGAGATTATAGCGATAAAGGAAGCTTGTAAAACTCTTGGCAGTTGGAGACTTGATGACTGTAGCATGTATGTGACTTTAGAGCCTTGTCCCATGTGTGCGGGAGCTATTTTAGAAGCTCGCATAAAAAGAGTGTATATAGGGGCAGAAAGTGATAAATCTGGTGCTGCAGGTACAGTAGTTGATATTTTAAATAACAGCTATTTAGGAAGTAAAACAGAAGTGTATTTTGGAATAATGGAAGAAGAATGCAAAACTCTTTTAAAAGACTTCTTTGAAAATTTAAGGGAATAGGTGCGGAGAGATGGCTGAGTGGTCGAAAGCGCTCGCCTCGAAAGCGAGTGGGCGAATTTTTCGCCTCGTGAGTTCGAATCTCACTCTCTCCGCCATGAAAAATAAATGTGGAGAGATGACCGAGTGGTCGAAGGTGCACGACTGGAAATCGTGTGTACCCTTTAAAAGGGGTACCGAGGGTTCGAATCCCTCTCTCTCCGCCATGAAAAAGGTAATTCTTGGCCGTACTAGATGGGGAGGTAGCGGTGCCCTGTAACCTGCAACCCGCTATAGCAGGGTCGAATTCCCAGGCTGAGGCCTGACCATTGTAAGGTCTGGCATAAGTAAGTGGCGTTGATACTTGAGTCCTGCGCAACGGAAATTTGCGAACCCCGTCAGGTCCGGAAGGAAGCAGCGGTAAGCAAACACTTCCGTGTGCCGCAGGGGAGCTTGAGTGGAGCTAACTGCTTATGTAACGCTTATGGTGGCAGGTCGAAGCTGGGTGTACGGCCTTTTATTTTTGCTCTTTTACTGGAAAATATTTCTTATTATTTTTTATAACTTTTACTTAAAATTTGAAGGCTTTTAGCCGAAATAAATATAGGGAACTTATTCTTACAAAAGAAAAGAGATGGAGGATAGTATGTTTAAAAGAAATTATAATACACGGATATTTTTTGTTTTATTTGGGATTTCTGTAATTGTTTTCTCATTGTCATTAGCTTATTTTTTGTCAGGGTTTGAAAATAGAGTTTTTATAGGGGGAATAATTTTATTAATTTCGCTGGGGTTATCGAGTTTTTTATCTAAAAAATTGTCTGAACCTATTGAAAAATTAAACGAAGCTGTTAAAAGGATTTCTCGGGGGGATTTTGATTATCAGTTAAATATTACTGATTCAAAAGAGCTTAGAGAACTTTCAGAGAATTTTAATTCCATGGCTAGAGACTTATCTCAAAGTTATAAAAAATTAAAAGAACAAACAGAAAGTTTAATACAACAAAATGAAGAATTACAGGAGTTTAACGCGGAATTAGAAGCTTCCTACGAGCAATTAGAGGCTTTGACTCATGAATTAGAAATTTCTGAAAGAAAGTATCGATTGTTAGTAGAGAATATTCGGGATATTTTGTGGGTGACTGATAAAAATTTTATTATTGAATTTGTCAATTCACGAGTTATAAGGTATTTAAATTATACTCCGCACGAATTGATAGGAAAAAGCATTTTTGAAATTGTAGATGAAGACAGCAGAGAAATCTTGAAAAACATGATGGAAGGTAAAATTAATTTTTCAGAAATCAATTTTAAAAGCAAAGAAGGCTTATTGGTTATAACAGAAACCTATGTTAAAAGGCTAAAAATTGATGAAGAAGTGGTAGGCATTCAAGGCATTTCTCGAGATATTACAGAAATATATTATGTAAAAAAACAGATAGCTGAAAAGAATAATGAAATATTGGCTATTAGTGATGTAGGAAAGCTACTTACATCGGGAAGTGACATAAAAGAGGTATTGAATAACATAGTAGAAAAAGTTGCTGAATTGTTAAATTCACCTTTGTGCACTATAAGAGAATATAATCCGTATTTTCATAAGTTTGTTTTACTTGTAAAAGGGGGAGAATTAAAAGATTATCCTGTCTCTGAAGAAATTAAATTATCAGAAGAGGACATAAATGAATTAGTAAATCTAAAAGAAATAAAAATAAAAGATATAGAAGAGTTTCCTTGTAGTGAAAAAATAACACCTATTTTTGCAGCTAAAGATGTTTATTCAGTTGTGATAGTGCCTTTAATTTTTAGAAATGAAACTAAGGGAATTTTAACAGTTTGGACTGCAACAAATACGGTCAAAAATATGAGTTTATTGAGATCTATTGCCAGCGCAGTGTCTGTGGCAATTGAAAATTCCAAACTGTATGACGAGATTAAAAAAGTCTATATAAAGACTATAGAAGCTTTAGCTTATGCAATGGAAGCAAAGGATTTATATACGAAAGGACATTCTATGAGAGTATCTCAATATGCTGTTTTAATAGGGGAATATATGGGCTTTTCAAGGGAAAAAATAGAACAATTAAGGATTGCAGGGATATTACATGATATAGGAAAGATAGGTATATCTGATACTATTCTTCTAAAGAAAGGCAAACTCTTGGAAGAAGAGTATAACGTTATAAAAAGTCATCCAGAGATATCAAAAAAAATTTTAATGCCTATAGATCTGCCGAAAGAAATATTAGAAGCTATTTCCAAACACCATGAACGATATGATGGGAAAGGTTATCCTTATGGTTTAAAAGGCGAAGAAATCCCTATAGAAGCAGCAATTCTTGGTGTGGCTGATGCCTTTGACGCGATGACTTCTGATAGAGCTTATAGAAAAGGAATGACTATTGAAGAAGCTATTAATGAGCTTTTAAAATATAAAGGAACACAATTCCATCCTGAAGTGGTAGATGCCTTTATTTCTCTTTACATGAATGAAAAACACAGACTAGAAGAGATAAAAAATCAAGTTTTTTCAAATGCTTCTTAAGAGATATAGAAATATCTCTTTTTTTTTGTTACAATTGAATATAACGAGGTGTTAAAGTATGTATCAGTCTTTATATAGGAAGTACAGGCCCAAAAGCTTTAAAGAGGTGGTGGGGCAAGAGCATATTGTAAAAACTTTAAAAAATCAGATAAAACTTAATAAGATAGGACATGCTTATCTTTTTACAGGTACAAGAGGAACAGGAAAAACCAGTGTAGCTAAGATTTTTGCAAAAGCAGTTAATTGTTTAAATAATACAGATGGAGAGCCTTGTAATTCTTGTGAGATTTGTCAAGCTATAAATAACAACACTACGATGGATGTTTTAGAGATTGATGCTGCGTCTAATAACAGTGTAAATGATGTAAGAGAATTGAGAGAGTCTGTAATTTACGCTCCTTCTCAAGCTAAGTACAAAGTATATATAATTGATGAAGTGCATATGCTTTCTACAGGGGCTTTTAATGCTCTTTTAAAAACGTTGGAAGAACCTCCTCCTCATGTGATTTTTATTCTTGCTACTACTGAACCGGATAAATTGCCTGATACTATTTTATCAAGGTGTCAAAGGTTTGACTTTAAAAGAATACCTACGCGGTTAATTGCTCAAAATCTTGATAGAATTTGCAATGACAGTGGAATAAAAATCGAAGAAAAGGGACTTAAAACTATTGCCATCTATGGAAATGGTTCTATGAGAGATGCGATAAGTCTACTAGAACAATGTGCTTCTTACAAAGAAGGCCTTATAACCTATGAAGATGTATGCGAAATGTTGGGTGTAGCTAATGATGAAATGTTATTTTCTCTTTTAGATTACATGAATGCTAAAGATGTAGCAGCTTCATTGAAACAATTAGATAAAATTTTGTCTTATGGAATAGACGTGGGGAATTTTTTAAAGTCCTTAACTTATATTTTGAGAGATATGGTGCTTTACAAAACAGGAGGAGAAGAATTAAAAGAAATTTTGTATAGCGATGTAGAAACTGTAAAAGAAAGAGTGCAAAACTTTGGTACAGCTTTTTTGACTAACGCTTTAGAAAAATTTATAAATCTACAAAAAGAAGTTAGATATGCTATATCTCCGTTAACCCTTTTAGAAGTGACTATTTTGAGGTTGATAAAGCCGGAAATTTCTTACGATATGATGAGTTTGTTAGCAAGAGTAGAACAAATAGAAGACAAATTAGAAAAAGGACAATTTTTTTTGAGGGAAGAAAAAGAAGAGAAAAATAAAAAAATAAATTCGCCAGAAGAAGGAAAAGAAGAAAACGTGGCATCGCAAATAGTACAGCAAGAGGATATAGATCTAGAAAAGGTGTGGGCTGAAGTAAAAGAAATGATAAAAAAAGAAAGAATAGCTTTGTATGCCTTTATAGAAAAAGGGATTCCTTATTTAAAAAAAGGAACAATTGTGGTAGAATATCCTGAAGAGTATGCTTTATTAAAGGAGGAATTGAGCAAAGCGGAAAACAAAAGTTTTATTGAAGGAATATTAAAAGAACTAGTTGGGAAGGCAATTCCTTTGAAGTTTGAATTAAGAAAAAATGAAGAGGAATTACTTGTACAGCAAGTTAAGGAGTTTTTTGGTGAAGATATAGAGATAATATAATTTTCACAAATAATTCAAAAAAGCATATAAATATTTTTAGAATAAAATTTAGGAGGTTATAGTGTTATGGCAAAAGGCGGATTTCCGGGCGGGTTTAATATAAATAACATGATTAAACAAGCCCAACAGATGCAAGAAGAAATAAAGAAAATGCAAGAAGAGCTAATGCAAAAGACTGTAGAAGCTACTGCTGGTGGTGGGATGGTAAAAGCAGTTGCTAATGGCAGAAAAGAACTTGTAAGTATTGAAATAAATCCTGATGTTGTAGATAAAGATGATGTAGAAACGTTAGAAGACCTTGTATTAGCTGCGGTTAATCAAGCGTTAAGGAATGCAGAAGAAATGATTGCTTCTGAAATGGCAAAGATAACCGGAGGATTAAACATTCCTGGACTGTTTTGAGGTGAAAAAATGAACTATTATTCTACTTCTATAGCGAAGCTTATAGAAGAACTGTCAAAGTTGCCCGGTATAGGTCCTAAAACAGCACAAAGGCTTGCTTTTTTCATAATAAATATGCCTTTGGAAGAGGTAAAAAGCTTGTCTCAAGCGATTATTGATGCAAAAGAAAAGATAAAGTATTGTAGAATTTGTTATAACATAACTGACACAGAGGTTTGTAACATATGTAGTGATAAAGAAAGAGATCATTCTCTTATATGTGTTGTTTCTCATCCTATGGATGTTGTTGCAATGGAGAAAATACGAGAGTATAAAGGAGTGTATCATGTACTTCATGGTGTTATTTCTCCTATAGAGGGCGTTGGCCCTGAAGATATAAAAATTAAAGAACTTTTAGACAGAGTAAAAAATGGAAATGTAAAAGAAGTCATACTTGCTACAAATCCTGACATAGAAGGAGAAGCGACAGCAATGTACATTGCTAAGCTATTAAAACCGTTAGGAATAAAAGTCACAAGGATTGCTCATGGGGTGCCGGTAGGCGGTGACCTGGAATACACCGATGTTGTAACTCTTTCAAGGGCTCTTGAAGGTAGAAGGGAATTGTAAAAGGTATTGCATTTTCATTTGTAGTTTATTATAATAAATTTGTGATAAATACCATAAGGTGATGGAGCTCGCCATAAATGCGGAAACGCTGATGGCTCCTATTAGGAGGATATAAGGCCTAATAGGGGCCTTTTTATTGCCCCAAAATGTAAACGGAAAGGAGATTTTCATGGAATACATCTATATAGGGATTGGAGGATTTTTTGGAGCAGTACTGAGATATTTAATAACAATTTACTTTACAAAAATGTATCACACTGTATTTCCCTTTGAAACTTTTATAATAAACATTTTAGGTTCCTTTTTGTTAAGTTTTATTGCTAATTTTGCTATGGATGAGTACAAGGTAAATACTAATTTGAGGTTAGCGATAACAACAGGATTTATTGGAGCTTTTACAACATTTTCCACGTTTAGTATGGAAACAATAAATTTATTAAAAGCAGGGAAAGATTATATTGCTCTAAGTTATATGATTTTATCGATAATGGGAGGCCTTTTGATGTCTTATTTAGGATTTGAATTTGCTGACAAAATTTTTGACTTATTAAAGAAACGGGAGGAAGAACAGTGAAAAATATACTGTATGTGGGGATTGGAGGAATTTTTGGAGCAATATTGAGATATGAAATGTCGCGGCATATAAAGGAAAACCGAGAGATAATTATTCCCATCGAAACTTTTATTATAAATGTATTAGGTGCGTTTTTATTAAATTTCTTATCAAGTCCTAAAATAAATGTAAATTTAAGCTATGATGTTAAACTTTTTCTGACAACGGGATTTCTAGGTGCTTTTACAACATATTCAACTTTTTCACATGAGACAGTATACTTAATCAAGGATAAAAAATATTTTCATGCTTTTATATACATGTCATTGACAATTATATTTGGACTAATAGGGGGAATATTGGGATATTATGTCGGATTTTATATAGGAAATTTAATTTAGTTAGTGTATAATATATATTAGTTGAAAATAAATATCAGTTAGGAGGAATAAAATGTGAATTTGAATTATAATAATCTGCTGTCTGCTTTATCTTTGGCCCTTGACGTGCAAGAGTATAAGAACATGGGACATGCAAGAAGAGTGGCTTATATTTCTTTAAGGATTTCAGAGATGTTAAATTTAAATGAAGAAGATACAAAAAAAGTGTACTATTCTGCTTTGTTACATGATATAGGACAAGGAGATGTATACGAAGATTTTAACAAAGACGAATGGTGGAAACACAGTGAAAGAGGAAGTGAGATTGTAAAGAAGTTGCCTTTTGGAGAAAATTTTTCGGATATTATAAGATATCATCATGAAAATTACGATGGAAGCGGACATTTTAAACTAAATGGGGACTCTATTCCTTTAGGAGCTCAAATTGTTTTTATATCTGATCAATTTGATATACGGTACACCTCATTGGTTGGGAAAGAAAGTGAGTATAATATTCGGAATAATATCAAAGAATGTATAAAAAGTGGTACTGGCAAGATGTTCAATCCTGTGGTTGCAAAGGCATTACTTGACCTTACAAGACAAGAAAAATTTTGGCTTGATTATAAATTTTTTGATATAAAAAGTTTATTAAAAAGGATTGAACCTAAAGACACAATTATCATAGGAATTAAGGAATTAGAGGATATAGCAGAAGCTTTCGCACAGATTATCGATAATAGAAGCCGTTTTACCTATAACCATTCTAAAGGTATTTCAAAGTTAACTTATGAAATGGCTAAGGTGATAGGATATGATGAAGAAACTTCTCGAAAAATAAGAATTGCTGGGTTGCTTCATGACCTTGGAAAGCTAGCTGTACCTAATTCTATTCTTGATAAACCGGACAAGCTTACTGAAGAGGAATTTATGGTTATAAAATCTCATACCTATTATACTAAAGAAATACTCAAAGAAATAGATGGAATAGATGATATAGCAGAATGGGCCGCAAATCATCACGAGAAATTAGATGGAAGCGGGTATCCTGAGGGATTAAAAGGTGACGAAATTGGAGAGATTGATAGACATGTGGCGGTTTGTGACATGTATCAGGCATTGACAGAAGACAGGCCTTATAGAAAGGGACTTGAACTGAAACAGGCGATAGACATTATTGCAAAATCGGTGAAAGATAATAAAGTAAGCGGAGAGTCTTTAGAAATTTTAAAAGAAGTAGTGTTTTAATGTATACTCAACCGTATTTTAGGAAATAATACGGTTGAGGAGGTATATTATGGGAATGCTTTTCGATTATTTAAAAGAGATAGCGGTGACAAAAAATATATATGACTACAATAGCGAGAACTATCAATTGGTAAATGAAGTGAGACAAACGATAAAAGAATTGAAAGATGCAGAAATTTATTTTCAAAATGTAACAGACCCTGACTTAGTAGATTATGCTATATATCGGTTAGAGAGTTTAAAGAGAAAGTACATATATTTATTGAAAAAAGCAAAAGAAGAGGGAATAAATTTTGATAATTTTTCGTCTCTCCTATCATAATTTGTCCTCCCCCTAAGTATAAATATAACAGTATAAACTCTTAGGGGGTTTTTATATGAACATAAGCATTGAATACAATATAATTATCGCTTATTTAATAGGCTTATTTCTCCTCTACTTTTTAGGTTGGTTATTAATTGTGCCAAGAAAATTTTTGTTAAGAATTATAATAAATGGAATTATTGGTGGATTGATTTTATTTATTATCAATTTATTAGGAAAATCCATCGGCTTATATATAGCTATAAATCCTTTTACTGCTCTTGTTGCGGGTTTTTTAGGCATCCCTGGGATTATTCTTTTGATAATTCTTCAGTATATTGTTTGAAGTTTCAACAAAAATAAACAGTTTAAAAATCCTCCTTTTTGAAATAATAATTATGTAAAACAAATAAAAGGAGGATTTTTATGACTGTCAAGAGCGATATGGAAAAGGCTATTGCAGCAGCGCAAGCTGCCCTTGGAACTTATGCGCAGTTTGCAAGCTCTACAGACGACCCTGCTGCAAAACAAATGTTTCAACAGATGCAACAAGACATGCAGAGACATGTTACTATGCTCACTAATAGGTTAAATTATATAAATACCCACAACAAACTCAATCAACAGTCTCAAGCTACTCAACAAGCAACTCAGCAGAATCAACAAAATGTTCTTACCAATAAAAAATAGTTTGTGGAGGCCTTGTGCCTCCAATCAATTTATTAACAATAAATTAAAGTTTTCTGCTAATGTTTACACAAATTTAATCTCATAAAAATGAGGATTAGCATGTAATAATAAGATAGATTCATTAAATAGCCGTTATTTAGGTTTAATAAATATTTTTAAGGCTTGTCATGAATATATATTTGTGATATAGTATATACACACAAAGTTAAGTTTTATTGATAAAACTTTCACGATAAACGGACAGCAAAAAGGGGTATTGACAAGAGAGGATAGATTTGATAATATAGAGGAGCTGCGGTGAGGCAGAGAGGGACCTTGAAAAATGGACAGTGAGGCGGAAAAGGTGTAGAGAAGAGTAAGGAAATGGACCTGAGAGTTTGATCCTGGCTCAGGACGAACGCTGGCGGCGTGCCTAACACATGCAAGTCGAGCGGTCCGGCAGCCAACTTAAGTTGGGAGCCGGATAGCGGCGGACGGGTGAGTAACGCGTGGGC
>Ga0208663_100107_pt1 | contig 14178 bp, 12 predicted proteins | sample Wag42014_10_10_FD_187327 | JGI IMG/M metagenome (GOLD analysis project Ga0208663, IMG submission 187327) | Deep subsurface shale carbon reservoir microbial communities from Ohio, USA - Utica-2 Time Series 2014_10_10 (SPAdes) (version 2) ...
GAGTTTGTCGGCAAAGTGAGAAAACTCTTCAATGAAAATGGAGTAGTATGGCAGACAGGTGAGCTGGGCAAAGTTGACATGGGAGGCGGCGGCACAGTAGCACAGTTTGCAGCGAATTACGGCATGGAGGTTTTAGACTGCGGTGTTGCTCTTTTAAGCATGCATGCTCCTTATGAACTGTCTTCTAAAGTGGATGTGTATATGGCTTATAAAGCTTATAAAGTGTTTATGGAAAAAGATTAAATCCGGGTTTTCCCGGATTTAATCTTTTATAAACATTTCAACAACTATTATCCCATTGCCTTCCTTATTTTTTACTATTCCCACTCCAACCTTATTGTAGTAAGGATTTAAAATGTTTGCCCTGTGTCCTTCTGAGTTCATCAAGGAATAGTGAGCTTTTATAACATTAGAATTTAATGCTATATTTTCACCTGCCAAGTAGTAATTTATTCCAAATTTTTTCATCATGTCGAAAGGTGAGCCGTAAGTTGGAGAAGTATGAGAGAAATAGTTGTTTTCTTTCATGTCTTCTGCTTTTAGTCTGGCGACTTTACAAAGATTTTCGTCTATCTGAAGAGGATTTAAGTTGCGGCTTACTCTTTCTCGATTTATTAATTCTACTAAAGTTTTTTCCTCTTGAGAAAGAAAAATATTTGTTGTTTGAAGTGTTAACCCTTTATTTTGCGAAGTAGAACCATTGCTATTAGTGGTATTAGAAGCATTTGATGGGTTTGATGTTGTTTGTTTAGCTGTGACATTATAAGAAACTGGTTGTTTTATAGTTATTAAGTTCTTTGAATTAGAAAATCTTATTGAATTATTTACTACAGTATTTTTAGTGAAATATCCATAAGAATAAAAAATTGAAGCACTGGCAGGATTTAAAGAAAAAATTATAGTTATTGCTATTAATACTGCTATTATTGATTTTATTTTCATTTTTATTACCTCCTCAAAATCATATATTCTACAAACAGTTGCAAATTCCTTCAAGTAATTTATGGTGAGATAGGAACATTGTATCAACTTTTACTTTGTTGGAATATACTGATTTTGAGGTGGTATTAGTGAAATATGGATTGATTGTCTTTTACTCTTATCAGCATGGTTTAATGGCAGAAAAGATATTAAAGAAAAATAATATTCCGGTGGAGTTTGTACCAACTCCCAGAAGTATTACGGAAAGCTGTAGCCATTCTCTCAAGTTTGGATTAGAATCTTTACGAATAGTACAAAACCTTTTGCAAAGGCTCAACATTCCTTATAAGGGGATATACGAAGTAGAGAGAATTCCTGCGGGATATAAAATAGTCAACAGCATTTAGGATTCGCTATATCTTCAATCGGGACAATTCCCCTAACCTCTAAACGGTCTGGATACACCCACAGCTTCACCTGTAACCTGTCAAGCAATTCTTCCCAGGTTACTACTCTCTGTGGGAATCCGACCGTTAAATGTTTTTCATCGTGAACCTTCACAAAAGCAATATTCTCCGTAACGGTGTTATCATCCGGCTGGTAGCGAACATCAAACAGTTCCTCTTCAATTGCTTCTTTTACAACAGCAATATTTTGCTCCAGTTTTGTGAGGTTTTCCATCTCCGGCCAGTAATGCTCATAACGCCTGCGGACGGCAAGCTCCTGCTCCTTCAATTCGTTGATTTGCCGCTTATAATCTTCGTGAGACAAAGCCCCGTCAACATAGACAGTAGCGAGCCTTTTCTGCTTCTCCTGCAGTTGCGAAATCTGCTCTGATATTGGAGAAAGCAGGGTTTCAAGTTCTTCCTTCCGGCGTTCCAGCGAACCGACGTACTCCTCGATGGCTTTCCGCATCTGGTCTTTGTCTTGAAGCATATCAATAAGCCGTTTTTTGACTTCTGCAGTAACTGCTTCGCCGTCAAGCACAGGGCTGTCGCATTTCGGGCTGCCGTCAAGGTGGTACTGCTTCAATTTCCCGTTGCACTTGAAAACCAGCTTTGTGCCTTTGTTATACATAGCATCGTGAAACGGGCGCTGGCAGACACCGCAGAAGATACGACCGGCAAGTATAGGCTTGGGTCTCTTGCGGTTAAACCCTCCTCTGGACTGCACTCTCTTCTCCTGCGCTTTCTCCCAGAGCATCTTGTCAATTATCGGCGGAAAGTCTACCTCAAACCACCCATCAGTTTTTTCCTTCTTTATTTTTTCGACCTGTTCTGGACTGACCTGCATTTTATCACCCCTCCAGAGATAATTTGTCCCGGCGTAAACGGTGTGAGTAAGAATACGCTGGACAGTAGCGTCGCTCCAATAAGCCTGCATTTTCCCAGCGCGCCCTTTTCGAGTTTTGCGAAATTGGTTTGGCGTAGGTATACCGAGTTCAGTCAGCTTTTCGGCAATCCGCACCATACCCAAAGGCCGTCCTGACTCGTCTCCATAGACGTACCATTGGAAAATAAGCTTAACTATCTTGGCTTCATCTTCTCGAATTACCCACTCTTCCTTTTCGTCATCCCACTTGTAACCTAAAGGTTGAGACCCACCTGAATACTTGCCTGCTTTTGCCAGCTTTTTCTTGCCGGTCACCGTCCTTAATTTGATAACTTCCCTTTCATACTCCGCAAAAGTGGCAAGGATGTTAGACTGCAGCTTACCTTCAGGAGTGTCGTCGTTAGACCCCTGCACGAAAATAAAGCCGTCTCCTTTAAGGCCGCACCGCCTTACTTTTCGGGCTTCGTCCCGCAGGGCGGCAAAAAGGGCAAGAGAGCGGGAAAGCCTGTCTTGACGGTAGACGAAGATAGCGTCGTATTCTCCCGCTTGGTATTTCTCCCAAAGCTGATGGAGCACTGGTCTCTCATCAATACCCAGTGCTCCGCTGTAACCGTCTTCTTTGAAAATGTCTTCTTCTGTAACGTGGTAACCTCGTCTTTTTGCTTCCTCCATACAGATTTCCGCTTGAGTATCAAGAGAGGTTCCGTCTGCTTGGTCTTCTGTGGATACCCGACAGAGTATCGCAGCGCGTTTTGGTAGTCCTTTCATAATATCACCTCATCTGCGTTCCCATTACATCACACACACACATATATATATATATAAAAGAAAAGGCGCCGAAGCGCACTCTTGCACAAAAACTTATACTTACTCTAAAGATAGTGTGGTATCGAAAGGCTTAGCCTCGAAAGATTTCTCATTGAAAACGTCTCCTAAGTGAAGCGCAATTGACGTGACTTCTTCAGGAGTTAAAGTCTTACCTTCTGGCGTAGTGAAAACTACTACACCGGATTTTTCAACCCCGGGCTGAATATCACCAGAGACGTCACCTTCAGTCATAAACATATTCGCATCCAGTTGCATACTACCAACAACAGCACTACCCTGGTCTGGATAGAAAGTTAATTTATCACTGGTTTCGTTCTTAATTGTCATACCAACAAGAATACGTTCTTTTTCTACCTGCACCTCTCCAATGGTAATCTTTAATCCATTAACAGAAAATTCCTTATTAACAGCAACTTTCTTTGTGTTTTCCTCGGGTTTTGACTGAGCTTCAGATTTAGCGGAATCTGACTCAGCCCCTGTCTTTACGCCTGAAGGTTCACCACAGCCAGTTAGCGTCACAATTAAAAGCCCAATTAACAAACCAACAAGTAGTTTTCTAGTATGTAGAAACATTATACTACCTCCTTATCTAACGTTGTTTTATTTTTCTCTTTTTGACCTATCAATGCAAGAATCCCTGCAACCAGCAATACTGGAAATGCTACAACATAGCCCCACGAAATCGAAATAACCCCTCCGATAGCGCTAATGAGCATCATTATTCCAGCGACCTTTGGTTTCTTTAGTGCTAATGCACCTCCTACTAATCCAAGTAAACTAAAAAATATAGCCGTAACACCTAGACCAATTATAGAACTCGTACCTGATGCTGAAAATGAAGCATCTACTCCACCAACGAATAGCGCAAAAAGAGCTCCACCAAAACCGGCTATTCCGCCGATAATACCTAATATCATAGAAGCAACTCTCAAAAACTCACCCCCTCAAAGCACGCATATCTTTTAGTAATATTCTCCATTGGAGTTAAAAATCCTGCTACCTCGACAAGCTTTTCACCACCTCCATAAGAAAGTTACTTATACCCTTCGGAGTATAAATATATTGAGAAAGAAAGTTCTGTAGGGCATAGAGTCGTATAATTGGTTGTAATTTGAGAAAAACGAAAGTGCCACCAATTTTACTAGGCGGCACTCTCATTTTCTTCCTTTCCCGAAGTCTCTTCCTTTTGTTCCTCCTTCTTCCGTTCTACCTTGTAACGAGCGATTTCTTCTTCCACCTCTGCGATTTTCTTCCCGTAGAATTCTATCCGCAGTTTCTGTTCCGATAATTTCAACTCCAACTTGTCAATCGTTAACTGGTCGGCTTCTGTCTGCATAGCTTCTGTGTACTCTGTGGCATATTTATCCTGCATCTGCACCGCATAAGAAAGGTTAGCGCGGTAAGTCGCCCGTCTCTTTTGCAACTCCTGCAGTTTGGGGTCTTGTTCCTTACCCTCTTTGGTAACCGTGAATTCAACTTTCATTTTCTCCGTCTCCTCTTTCTTAGATTTTTGGACTGTTTGATTATTACCCGCCATTTTACTCATCATCCTTTTTTACCTCTCGTTCCAAAATTTTCTTCAGCCGAGATAGAGCAGTGTCCACATCCCCGCCGGAATTCTTAAAGCGGCTGTAGACGCAGCCCAACTCATAAACCAGAGAAGCTGGAGCCTCTTTTACGAGCATCTCCAGCTTCCGTTCCGCGACCTTAACACAGTTTTCTTGTTCCGGGATGTCTCCGCTTTGTTCCAAACAGCGGATGATTTCCCGCACCTTCTTTTTAACTTCTCTCTTGTTCAACGGCATCAACTCCTTATCTGTTAAATATTTCCATCCGCTTAATTATATTATAATGTACATCCATGAAAATTTAAAGAGGGAACCAAAAATTTTGTCAAAATTTGTATTTTTCTTTCATTGTACATTCCCTGCGCCAAGGTCAAAAATTTTGAGCTTCTTATTGAAAGTTGCTGAGGTCAAATGTATAATATTACTATAGGCAGAGGAGGTTTTTAGAATGAAGAAGTGGAGGGTTGATTTTAACGAGTCTCTTCATCCCGAACCTTGGCGGGATTTTTACGCCCGCTATTTTCCTGAACTGGACAGGATGGACATAAAGGAAGACGGCTTCACCGTCCAATCTTTAAAGTGCTTATACCACGACGACCGGAAGCCTTCCGCGACGGTCAACGTCAAGTCGGGCTTCTACGTCTGCCATGTATGCGGGAGCTTTTCGCCGTACCGCTTTTTAGTTGAAATTGCAGGCATTGCGCCGGAAGACGCGAGCTATTTTATAAACGACTACCTCCGCGAGCTTTACGTAAAAGACGAACGGACAGGAAGCTACCTCCGAGCGTTCCCCCACTACGACCCCAGCCACACCTATATCCCCACGCCCGGGCAGGAAGAGGAATTTGAAGAGTTTATCAAAGAAGCAAAAGCGCGCCTGCGCCCGGAACTGCCGATTGTCCAAGAGTACATTACCGCCAGAGGAATCAAGTATGAAATGCTGGAGCGTTTCGAATGGGGTTATGTCCCCCATGACGAAGATGCAGGACAGGTTGAATGCTTGGTAGTCCCTTTTCGCGTGAGGGGCAAAATCAGGGCTATCAGAGGGAGGGCTTACGACGGCAGGAAAGGAGCAGTTAAAAACTCCCGTTTTTCATTGTGGAATCTCGACAGTCTTGAGGGGAAGAGCCAAGCAGTTATAGTCGAGGGAGAAAGCGACGCTTTAAGAACTATTCAGGCGCTTGAAGCCTGCGGCGTAGACATCCCTGTGATGAGCGTGCCGGGCAACAATTTCCGCAAAGAATGGAAGCGTGAATTTGAAGGCATACGCACTGTCTACCTCATCCCGCAGGACGACGACGCCAGCGCCAACTTCGTCAGGTCTGCCCTGGCGGTGCTCGGAGAAGAACGCTGTAAAGTCGTTGAACTGCCGTGGAAGCGGGGTGATGTCGGCAAAGACATCTGCGAGTGGTTGACCCGCAACGACCATACCGACCAGGAACTGGTAGAGCTAATCCCGCTTGAGGAGCACCAAGACCGGTTTTCCCGCTACTACAGGGTGGAAGAACTGCTGAAGAGAGAGCCTGCGGAGCCTGACTGGCTGGTAAGAGGGATGATAGCGAGAGGGCAAAAAATCCTTGTCCAAGGGCCGCCGAAGCAGATGAAGACGTGGTTTGTCCTAAGTTTATTGAAAGCGCTCAGCCGCGGAGAAAACGTCTGCGGGGTATCGTTCTGGAAAACTACCGTCTCTGGAGTCAAAGCCGTTATGGTGGAGGAAGAGCATTCGACCAACGCTTTAATACAGAGAGTACAGCAGAGCCTCGCTGGTACATGCAACATCGTCATCCCGCACAGGACAGGTGTAAAACTTCTCCCAAAAAACCCGGAATTTGAAGACCTGCTCAAATTTATTGACGAGTTCCGGCCTGACCTGCTGGTACTTGACCCACTGAGGAGCTTCTTCGACGGAGACGAAAACGACTCTTCCGTCATGCAGCAGGTATTTGCGCCGCTGAATATGCTCCTCCGCAAGTACCCCCACATGGCGGTCGTCGTCGTTGACCACACCGCAAAAAAGCCGTCGGACGTTCTTGTGTATGCCAGCAGGGGGTCTTCTGTCAAAGGGGCGGAAATGGACGGCGTAATAGACATCCGCAAGTTCCAGAAAGACGAAGATGTAGGTGTCGTCGTTACCGGAGAGTTCCGCGACGCTGAGACTGTAGAGAATTTGAGCTTAAAATTCGAGGACGGGAATTTGGTTTACGACGACGGTTTCCGCATCAACATCAAGCTGAAAGACAGCGAAGTGCGCCTGCAGAAGCTGGCGAAGCTGTTGACACAGCGGAGCTACACGCAGAAAGAGCTAACCGATTTGCTGAAGGTCAGCGACCAGACTGTCAGAAACGACATCAGCAAACTGCGGGCAGGCGGATTCACCATTGAGGAAGAAGGGGGACATCAAGGGTCTCCAAAAACGTACACACTTACAAAGACGCCCGATGGGTGGAAAGCGGACGATGAAGACAGCGGTGAATGAACACTTACAGCGCACGAAGGTCAAAATGTCAAAACCGCTATATATATATTTTTGAGCTTTGACCTTGGTCAAAGACGGGTTCGTCTGAAGCCGCTGAAGCGGGACCGCGTTGTAGACGACGGTTCCACGCTCGCAGGGCTTCAGCAAACCTTACCCGGCGGTTTGAGGCAGTAAGCCCAAAACAAGAATTATTACCAAACTTTGAGCTTTGAGCTTGATTGTTTGATAACTGTATCCGATAAATATTCAAAGGAGGTTGACGCAGTTGACTGTTCTCCAAAAAGAGGTTGCACAGCCGCAGGTGGTTATCCAACCTGACGGGCGTATTAATATACCCAAAAAAGAAGACGGCAGCGTTTGGACGCTGGAAGAACTGAGGGAGAAAATGAAGTGGAACCGCTGGCCGATGTTCGATGAACTTGAGCCGCTTTTCCGCAGGTGGTGGGAACTTCGCTACAAAAACAGATTCCACCGCTACTGGACAGTTGAGGAACTAATGGAGATGAAGGACATCCAGCAGTTTTTGGGGTTGGATTGTCGTTAGTTATAGAGGGGAGGAAAACGAGTGAATACAGAGGAGAATTCGAAGTCCTTAATTGACGAACATTTAAGAGCACTAAATTGGAATTTGGCTGATTTTACTCAAATAACTAAGGAGTATCCTATACCGGGTGGAGAAAGAGCAGACTATGCCATATTGGTAAATGGCTTGCCTGTGGCTATTATTGAGGCCAAGAAACAGGGGATGGATTTGAATGCGGCTTTAGCACAGGCTAAAAATTACGCAAAAAAACTAAATGAAAGTGGCAAGGAAGTCTATTTAATTTTTGCTTCTGATGGTAGGACATTTTACCGACAAAACCTTAAAGCAAATACCAGACCAGAAAAAATCAGCAGGCTAATGACCTATGCCGAGATAAAAGATTTTCTAAACCCGGAAACTGATATTCTTTTGGCAGGCTTAAGGAATTATCAAAAAATTGCCGTCTCACAGGTGGTAAGCGCATTTCAATTAGGCAGAGAAAGAACCTATATCGAAATGGCTACCGGAACAGGAAAAACGATAACAGCGGCGGGAATAATCGGCAAGCTCTACAAAGTCGGCCTTGTTCGGAGAGTCTTATTTTTAGTAGATAGGGATTCTCTTGCTGAACAGACAGTCCGTTCTTTCAATAAGGTATTAGGTGATACCTTTAAAATAAACCGCTTGACCGGCACAAAAGAGGATAAATATAACGATATTTCTGTTTCAACAATTCAGTTTTTGTATGTAAATGATAAGTATCGTGCATACCCGAATAATTTTTTTGACTTGGTAATTCTTGACGAGTGCCATCGGTCATATTTTGGAGATTGGCACACGGTTATTGAGCATTTCAGGACTGGCAAGGCCAAAGTTTTAGGGTTAACAGCAACTCCATCTGATAAGGAAACGCAGAGTACCGACGATTATTTTGGAGAGCCGGTATTCAGATACAGCTACTATCAGGGAGTTAAAGACGGCATACTAGCTTTTACCGAGAGATATAAGTTCCTGACCAATGTAGACCTCAGTGGGATTCATGACATGGGTTTTGACTTTGAACCGGAAGACCTTGGCAGACGTGTGGATGTCCCGCGGAGGAATGAATTAATAGCCGAAAAATATTTTGAAGTAATAGGATATGAGCAGACGCATACGATTCCAAAGACACTGGTTTTTGCGGCAAGCATAGCGCACGCCAATCATTTGCGCGATGCGTTGATAACAAAATACAACGAACTGAACAAACTCCCAAAGGACTCAAGCGAAGCAGAAGACTTTATAGTTGTAATACATAATCAGGTGAGAAACGCCTCTGAACTAATTAGGAAGTTTCAGGAAATCGACAGTGAAATTCGTATTGCCGTTTCCGTAGATATGCTATCCACCGGTATTGATGCTCCTGACATCGAAGTTCTGGTAATGGCTAGGCCCACAAAGTCAAAAATTCTCTATGTTCAGATGAAAGGACGTGCCACTCGTAAGTGTAACGAGCAAGAACACGGCAAGACAAAGGAAAGCTTTAAACTTATCGACTTTGTTGACCTTGCAGGAATTGAAGAGGTCGTTACTGATGAAACTTTAGAAACTGACGAAACGATAGAGAGCACTGAAGAAACAGAGGTATCTTCTGACGGTGAAAAGATGCCTTCAGATAAAGAAGATGGTGAGGGTAAGGAACCTAAAGAAACTGAAAAAATCGAAATGGTGATTGCTGATGTCCCCGTCTGGATAGTCAAGTCAGAGATTGTTACTTCATCTGCTTTTGAGCATATTAGAAAGCAAATTGAGCCGCAACTTAAAGCTATTAAAGAAAAGACAGCTTTAAAAGAAAGATTTGTTCAGGCAGTTTTATCATGGGAAGCTTTGAATCCTGGTATTCCGGTTGATGAAAAATATCTTGAGGCTTTTGGGTTTGACATCAGTACCTTAAGGGATATTTACGGCGAAGTCACTGCCACTTACAAAGATTTTATTGATGTCGCCCTTGGTAAAACAAGGTTTAAGACTGTTGAAGAAAAGAACAGGGATGCTGTTATTGCTCATTTGAAGGAGAAAAAGCATTTGAACGATGAACAAGTGGAATTTATTATGATGTTCTACGATTTTAAGAAACGCAATCCCGCTCTTACCTTTACCCAGTTTTCTAACAGCCAGCTTCTTCAACAAAAGGGTGGAATTGCCCGGATAAAGGGACTATTCGGTTCGCTGGACAAATTTGTTCAGCTTTATGACGAGATAAAAGCAGTATCATTTCTTGATGTGTAACGGAGGGAATATTAATGGCGCAAAACAATAACAAAGTAGATTTTCACAGGCTTGGTTCTGAGCTTTGGGATATTGCCAATATTTTTCGAGACGATACTCTCAAAACCACCGAGTATCTGGAAGAATTTAGCTATTTTTTGTTTCTAAAGCTCTTTGACGAGAGAGAAAAACAAAGAGAAGAACTCTCCCGTTTGGATGAAACTAAATTTGTGCCTGATTTACCAAATCACCTGAGGTTTTCCACATGGGCAGAAAAGATTTTGGCAAGTGACGGAAAAACCGTAAAGACTGACGATGGAGAGTTTACTATAGTCGATTATGTTAGAAACATATTTTCCGAACTGGCCGAAGTTAAGGACCACGATGGCAGGGATTTAAGCCTTTTCAGACGGCTATTTAAAAATCATATATGGCGTATAAGGTACAGCCCGACCATTAAAGAATTGATAAAACGGCTGAAAGACCTTGAGCTTGAACAAAATTTTGACGTTATGGGCAGAGCATACGAATTTGTTGTTCAAAAGCTTGGCGAACAAAAACAGTACGGTCAGTATTTTACTCCTCGCCACATCATTCATTTCATGGTGGAACTTGCTGACCCGGAAATTGGGGAAAAAATATATGACCCTGCGGCTGGTACGGGAGGCTTTATTCTGCGTGCCTTCGAAGTAGTAAAGAGTAAAATTGATAATCTTGTAAAAGCGGGGATGAGAGTTAACGAGTCTACTGCCGCATATAATGGGGTTCAATTTGATGAAGCTGAAATGCTTTACCGAAAACTGAAGGAAGAGTCTCTTTATGCTGTGGAGAAGGCTCCAGACGTTTACAAGCTTGCCCTTATGAATATGATATTGCACAATGACGGTAAATCCAACCTCTTTGAGGCTGACAGCTTAGACAATCGAGCACAGTTAGAACATAAAGAAAAGTATGATGTAGTGTTAACTAACCCACCATATGGTCCACTTGCTCAGTCGCGGGTTGGCACTTTTGAGTTCCATGCCAAACGCTACGAAGCATTGTTCATCCAGCATATTATGGCAGCGTTGAGACCTTCTGAACCAGCTAAAAAGCATTCCAGAGCAGTAGTTATAATCTTGGACAAGATTCTGTTTGACAATTCTTCTGTATTCAAGAATATACGCATGAAGCTCTTACGAGAGTTTGATTTGAAAGCTGTCTTTTCCATGCCGGCAGGCATTTTTCAGCCGTATTCCGGTGTCAAAACGACAGTGCTGTATTTTGAAAAACCCACAAAAGAAGAATGGAATGAGACAAAGAAACAAAATGCTTACACCACAAAGCAGGTACTGTTTGTTGATGTTAAAGATGACGGATTTACCTTAACGACCCAGAGAAGGCCAATTAACGGAGCTTTTCAGGGTGATGAGCCGAACATTTACGAGCCGCCTTGTGGGAACCTGCCTAAAGCGGTGGAAGTGTTTAGAAGATGGATAGATTGGATTAATAACCCAACAAAGGAACTGCCTGATTTTATAGATAATGATTTCTGCTGGGTTGCGACGATTGAGGAAATCAAAGCAAAAAATTATAACCTTAACCCGGGGCTGTACAGGAAGACGATAAAGGGAAAGCAAAAGTGGGACGTAGTTAGTCTTAAGGAAATATGTGACATTCAAAAAGGCACTTCTATTACTAAAGCTGATACTGTCGAAGGCGATATACCTGTAATTGCTGGAGGACAGGAGCCAGCATATTATCATAACCAGAGCAATAGAGAGGGTAATATAATTACCGTCAGTGCTTCAGGTGCCTATGCAGGATTTGTTAGCTATTTTGATATTCCTATATTCGCTTCTGACTGTACAACAATTAAGTCCAATGATGAAGAGAAAGCTTTAACTAAATATATTTTTTATGTACTTAAATCTCGTCAAGAAGATTTGTACAAACTGCAAAGAGGAGCGGGACAACCTCACGTTTATCCAAATGATTTAGCCAATATTCAAATCCCTATCCCACCTCTTCCCGTTCAGCAGGAGATGGTTGTCCGTTTGGATAAGCAGCAGGCTATTATTGAGCAGTGCAATGCTATGGAAAAAGCCATTCTTGAAGCTGGAATCGATGACAGCGTTTTTGAAGGAGACTGGGAATGGGTGGAGTTAGGTGAGCTAGTTGATTATAAAGGTGGATTAAGTATTACAATTAACGATAAAATTGATGCTAATGGCATTCCTATAATAACCATTAATGATATTGGGGAAAATGGGGAGTTGAAATTAGATAGCATACGTAAAATAAAGATTGACAAAGAACCTCGCAACTTAATACACAAAGGAGAGTTATTGTTTAATTGGCGAAACGGTAGTCCTCATTTAGTTGGAAAAACTGCATTATATGATTTAGAACAACCAGCTTTATTTGCATCGTTTTTATTAGGTATTAGTATTCGTGATTCTAGTTTATTAAATAGTAGATTTTTATGGTTTATTTTAAATGAATTCAGGAGAAGGGGAATTTATTTAAATGAAATGAGGCGAAACGTAAATGGAGTATTTAATAGAGATGAGTTATCACTCATAAAAATCCCTCTTCCTCCACTCGAAAAACAGCAGGAAATAGTAGACTTTCTTAATGCCCAGTTTGAGACACTGAATACCATTAGAAGGCTCAAAGAAAACGCAAAAAAGACCATAAAAATGATTCTGGACAGGGAGGTGTTTGGAGAGTAATGCACACCTCAGTCATCCTGTCCGAAGCATTGAGATATTTTACTGATAACGAGCATTTCGAGCTGTCGGTGGTACTATTTGCTGTGGCTGTTGAGCGGCTTATGAAACAGCGTTTGTGTGAACTTGACGATGTGCTGGTACTGGATAAAAATAACAGCGTAGAACACCTGATCAGGTTTAAGAAGCTTCAGAATAAGATATTAAGCCTTGAGGAGATAGACTCTCTTAAAGCCAAAAAGCAAAATTGGGATACCTTTCGAACAATTACTTTTGATGACCTTATACAGCGATATGAGAAAATTTTTAATTTAGGATTTTCCGAGTTTGATGATGACGGAAAACCAATTGAGGATAGAAACAAGTTAGATGAAATACGCAAGGGACGGAAGAAAAGAGCAGCTTCTATTAAACGCTTAGGCAACATGCGTAACAATATTATCCACTATTTCGAATACTATTTTAACCCTGTCGATGAAGGTTTGTTTATCCTTAATGAAATATTACCCTTTATCCGGGAAATGATTCAGGAAGTATCTGATGCTGACAAATATGAAGACATTTTTAACGAGACTGTTTTTGAGAAACTTAAGGCAAAAGAAGAAGAGTTAACAAGGCAACAATCTGATACCTTAAGCCAGAAAATAAGGGAAAAGAGAGAAGAGTACAATGAGTTAAATCCTGAATTAATTGAGGAAAGAAAAAAAATCAACATTCGTTCTTCCTATGATGAAAGGGAGATTGTACGCGACAGTATGGAATGTCCAGCGTGTGGTAATGCTTCTTTTTGCGTTCTTAAGCTCTATACAGAATCGGAAGACGACCTGAGCGGGCAATTTTTAACTGTAGGCAGGTGTTTAGTATGTAAACTGGAACTGTCTGAGGATGAGCTTAAAAACACTGGGATGTTATAAATTCCCAGTGTTAATTTTTACACGAGCATTCATTTGATTATAATAATTAGAATGAACGGTAGCGAATCTAAATTTAAGCGATTCCTAAATACTGAAAATTATTTAATGTTCATCACTTTTTATAAATATACTTTTTATTTTTTGAAAAGTGCTGACATTTTGTAGATTTTCCAGTTTAGCATTTAAAATTATTATTTGATTTTGTAAGTCTTTTATTTGTTTTTTAAGATTTTCATTTTCTCTTATCAAACTATTTACCATTGTATTGTAATTGTCCGCTTTAAGGGCAATTTTTATTTTTTCGTCATTTGTTTGTTTTAATAATTCTTGTAAATCGGCTATATTTTTGTTTTTTATTGTAATTTCAACATTTTTTCTGCTTAGTTCTTCTTCTAATCTTGTTTTTTCCTCCTTGATAGTTTCAAGCTTTTTTATTAGGATATTTAAATACTCCTGAACTTCTTTTATATAGAAAGTGAAATAAGAATCTTTTTCTCCATTTTTGCTGGTTAATGTGTACTGCAAAGAAGGAATTACTTCTCCTTTATCGCTTATAAATGAATAATTGCTTTGAAATCTGTCTATTGGGGTTTTTAACTTAAAAAAGTTGTATTCAGAAAAAGAAGGAGGAATTTTAAAAGGCTTGCACCAACTATTT
>Ga0208663_100110_pt1 | contig 13864 bp, 17 predicted proteins | sample Wag42014_10_10_FD_187327 | JGI IMG/M metagenome (GOLD analysis project Ga0208663, IMG submission 187327) | Deep subsurface shale carbon reservoir microbial communities from Ohio, USA - Utica-2 Time Series 2014_10_10 (SPAdes) (version 2) ...
CACAGGTTTGTTTTTCTGTTTTCATTCTGGTATAATTTTGTTAGAATTCATTCTCGGTTTGGTGGACCGCCTGGTGATGTGACTGAATGGCTTCAGGAGGTGATACCCCAGTTATCCTGACAGTATCGGTGCCGATTTTGTGTATACGTAGATGCCACTCCATGGTCCGGTTCCATTTTGAATGAAAAATCCATCGCTGGTAATTGCAGTTACTACCCCGGTTGTAATTACCGTTTGGCCCTTATAAGGAGAGTCCCCACTTGAACTTGTGGTGTACTGGATATCTTGTATGGAAACATAAGGGACGGCGTTTACAAATTTTGGCGAGATTGCTGGCAGTAGGCTTAAAATCAGAATAGATATCAAAAATAAGGCCTTTCTTTTCATAAGGTCACCTCATAAAAAAATGGTGTTGGATGTTATTAATTTTTCTTTGATGAACAATGGTATACTTTAGAACTTGAGCTTACAGATACTTTACAGTAAAGTTTAATTTTGATTTAATACATTGATATCAAGTGGTGGGAGCATGCCAATCACAACCAAAACCGGAGATAAAGGAACAACGGGAATCTTTACTGGAGAAAGAATAGTAAAATTCGCCCCGATAATAGAGGCCAACGGCACAATAGATGAACTGAGCTCGTTTTTAGGAGAAGCAAAGCACTACCTCGATGAAGAGCTGAAAGAACTCCTTGAGAAAATCCAGGTTGAGCTTTATTCGCTCATGGCCGAAATTGCAAGTAAAGGAGAATACAAAAAAATTGGGGAAGAAGAGATAAGGCATTTGGAAGGGCTTATCAAAAAGTTTGAAGGCGAAGTAAAACTCGAAGGGTTCGTGGTTCCCGGAGCTACACTGGGGAGTGCAAAGCTTGACGTCTGCAGAGCAGTAGCTAGAAGGGCTGAGAGGAAAGTTGCCAAGGTAGTTTTGGAATATGGGATTGGAGAAGATGTTCTTAAATATCTCAACCGTCTGGGCGACCTGCTCTTTATAATGGCTCGCTATGTTGAACTCAAGGAAGGAAAAATCAAATACGCGAAGTGATCGAGCATGGAGAAGGTCATAGGAATTCTGGGTGGAATGGGCCCTCTTGCAACTGTAGAGCTTTTCAAAAGGATAGTACTCAAGACGCCAGCCAAAAAAGATCAAGATCACCCGAGAATAATTATCTACAACAATCCCAAAATCCCCGACCGGACAGCATATATTCTCGGAAAAGGCGAAAACCCGCTTCCAGAGCTCATTGACAGTGCAAAAAAACTTGAAAGCTGGGGAGCGGACTTCATAATTATGCCCTGCAACACTGCCCATTACTTTGCGGATGAAATTCAAAAGGCTATCAAGATACCCCTTATAAACATGGTTGAAGAGACCGCTGAATACATAAAGACCCTAAATCTAAAAAAAGTTGGTCTTTTAGCCACGGATGGCACAATAAAGGGGATGGTTTATCATAACGCCCTTTTGAAGAGGGGAATTGAGATAGCAGTTCCGGACAAAAACGGCCAAAGAGAATTGATGGACGCCATCTATGAGGGTATAAAAGCTGGTAACTTGGAATGGGGAAGAGAAAAAATGCTTGAAATTGCCAAAAAGCTTGAAAAAAGGGGTGAAGGGCTTATAGCAGGGTGTACTGAAGTTAGTGTGGTTTTAAGGCAGGAAGACTTCGACATACCGCTTATAGACCCCATGGATGTTATAGCTGAAAAAGCCGTGAAGCTTGCCATTGGCCTATAACCATCCTTTCTTTTTGAAATAGTACAGCATCCCAAGGGCTATTATGAGCATAGTCAGAAGTGTAGCCGGATATCCGTAGTACCAGTTGAGCTCGGGCATGTTATAAGGAGAGATGCGGGTATTGAAGTTCATTCCGTATATACCTGTTATGAAGGTTAGAGGGATGAAGATCGTAGAGACTACAGTGAGAATCCTTATAATGTCGTTTGTTTTCATGGAGAGGGTGGAGTAGTAGATATCTATCAATCCATTGGTCATTTCTCGGTGATTTTCAATAATATCGAGGATTTCCATGACGTGCTCATGGAGTTCTTCCAGGTATCTCTGCGTCTCTTCAGTGAAAAATTCTTTTCCTTCTACTCTCAACCGTCTAAAAATCTCTAACAGGGGAAATATTGTTCTTCTCAAAAACAGTATCCTTCTCCTAATTCCATGTATCTTTCGGAGCACTTCTCTGTCTCCACCTTTTAGCACTTTGGTTTCTAGGGTTTCCATTTGCGAGCTGATGTTCTCTAGAATTGGAATGTAATTCTCAACTATCGCATTGAGGAGTGCAAAGAGTAGGTAATCTGCACCTTTCTTCCTGAAAATTCCTTCCCCGTGCCTTATGTTTTTCCTAATCGTGTTAAACACATCGCCAGGCCGTTCTTGTATTGTTATGACAAAGTTACCTTTTAGAAAAACAGCAGTTCTTTCTTTTTTCAGGCCTCCTTTCAGCTCGTAGACCTGATGAAGCAGAAGGAAGATATGATCTTTTAGGACGGAAACCCTTGCTCTAGTGTTTGCTCTAAGAATTGACGTAATGGTAACTTCATGAAACTTGAAACTCTCTTTAAGCTCTTGGAGATACGCAAGTCCCTCCATGTTTACCCAAACTACATTGTAATCTTTGTATTTGAGGATTTCTTCAATTGTTTTAACAGTTGTTTCTTTAAATTTGTCCTCGGAATATGCAAAGACCGTTATCTTCGGTTGTTCCATCTTGAACACCGTAGTGAAAGTCGCTAATTTGAATTTCACTTAATGGTAATTATAGTTTTCTCTCTTCAAAACCTAAGGGGAAAATCAAAAATAATTTTGGTATATACTCAATTCAAGAGAATCCACTTCCACGAGTTCTTCGGCGCTCTTTCCTTGGAACTTTGGGACATTTTCCGTGAAGTGGATCTTCAAAATCCTCAAAAGTTTCTAGGCAGGCTTGACAGTAGAATTTCGAGCTCGAGAGTACTTCCACATAAGCCAAGCAAAGGAGAAAAAGAGCAAAGGGTCAGTTGAAGCCAATCTCCTTTAGGAGTTCGATGACTTTGTTGAAGGGTTCCGCCATAACTTTTTCGTCCCAGAACTCTTCTGGAACGGCCATTTTGGCGTGGACTTTGCCGTCTTCTTCGTAGAGGAGGAGGTGACAAGGTGCAACCGCGCCGATTTCCTTGTTGTTTTTCCAGAGCTCGTAGAAGATTTTAGCGTTGCAGAGACCGAGCGTCTTGTACCTGGGCATGTCAATGCCGAGCTTGTTTTTGACGACTGTTGTAAAGTCCTGCTCCCAGACGACGGCAAATCCGACCTTGGGGAGGACTTCCTTCACCTTGGCCTCGGCCTCGTCGAAAGACCCATTAAACACTAACCTGGCTTCAATCATTGATTATACCTCCGGCCGACTTAATCTGGGGGTATTGGAGCATTCCCAATCTGGAATACGGCCAAACGGCAGAATAAATTGAGAAAGTTTATGTTTATATACTTTTCGTGTAAGGAAAACCCTTACACAGATAAAATGAATTTTTATTCAATAATTTGCAACCACTGCACCTAACAAAGTACAGTAGTAAAATATTTGTGGGTAGAAATGAGCAATGAAGCATTACCTTGTGTGCCTTAAAGGAGGGGAGGGGTATATGTCGGATGGGCAAGGGATAAAAGTGCGAAAAATTCGATAGCTTCAAAATCTGGCTTTGTTTTTGTGACGGTTTGTTGGTTATCTCAATACTTGTTGTGAGTTAATTTTAATTGCTCTTACTCAGGGGAAAGAGTGGTGGTAATATGGAAGACAGAACGACCATATTGTATGAACTCTTCCATGAAATAAAGGCTATGAAGCTGCAAGTGTTTTTCCGTCTTGCCTACAGTGAAATGAATTGAGGTCATTTTTATTTTTGAGGTCTCAGCATTTGGTATTTTTTGTATACTGCGTCCTGTGTGCGAAACTTGTTTTAAGGAAGAGGATTTCACCCTTTTTGGGGCCAGGCTATGGAACCGAACACGTGTATTTACACGGGCGATGTACAGAAAGGCGCAAGGAAGCGGAATGTGACGGTGACAATTCGAGCTGATTTGGTGGAGTTTGCGAAGAAAAATAACATTAACATGTCTCGTTTGCTTGAAGAAGCGTTGAAGGCGTTGTATTTTGGGAGAAGTGTTGTTCTGGGGCCGGGGCCGGGATTTGAACCCGGGCTAGGGGATCCACAGTCCCCTGTGCTAACCAGGCTACACCACCCCGGCCATGTCCACTTTAGCTATCTGGGATATCTTTATAAACTTTTCGCCAGAATATGCTCAAAAAGTGCTGAGAATAGATTAATGACCAGTTGGCCCTATTGTCAAAGTTTTATCAAGGATAAGAGCCTTTGGGGGTGAGCTTTACATGAGAGCGAAGAGGGAAGCTCTAAAATCACTCTTCACAGCAATAAACGAGGGTAAAGTTGATAGTGATATAATGGACCTTCTTCTGCTCATCAACTCAATAAAAGGAGTCTACACAACAAGCTCATGCTCAGGAAGGGTTGGAATAATCGAAGAGCCCGAAATAGGGGCCAAGCCGCTGTCAAGGTGGCTCATCAAGAAACATGCTCCAATAACGTTCGAAGAAGCAAAAGAAAGTCTAAAAGCTGCTCAGAAAGGAATGATATTCCTCAAAGCTCAGCCACCGATTTTTCACGTAGTTGGAGAAAGCCTAGAAATAGGGAAAAAGCTTCATGAGATTGGCCTTTCTTCGGGCTTTAAGTACACCACATTCAAAGCCTTGGGTAAAGAGAAAGTCCTGGTGGAGATAAACGGCACCGAATACTTAACCGCCCCTCTCGGCAGAGATGGGAAAATATTAATAAGCGACGAATACCTTGAGTTTTCAATTGCATTAGCAAATGAAATGCTCGAGCGGAGCAAATCAAGATTATCACGGCTTGGAGAGAATTTCAAAAAGCTAAAAGAGGAGATTGGAGAGGATGAGCTCTTTTATGAAGTCCAGGGCTCATTTTAATCCCTGCAGTGCTCATATGTGCTTTGCAGAACGTGGTGGTTGGAATGATAGTGATTACCGGAAAGAATTACCAATCTGCACTTGAAGAGAGGAACCATGAGAAAATACTCTTCCCTGAGTACGGCAAGACCAGAGATGAACTTAAGACCTTCGTTTCTTCCCTCACGGGCGAGGAGGTTTTAGTTACTGCCAGCTTAGAGCTGATAGACATGTTATTAGCTCACTTTAGGGGAGAAGATAATGTTCTGGTTTACTCGGACACCGGAAAGTCGCTCACTTTTAAGGAGGCCTTCGAACTCAGGAAATACTTAGACTTCGACCTCCGTGGTGGTGACTTCAAAGGGGAAGAGAAAGTTTCCGTTCTATTTGTGGAGGGAAAAACGGATTCCAAGTTTTTTAAGGCTGCTTATAAGAAGGTCTTTGGCTTCACAGAGTCACGCACGCGAGGAAACTCTAGAAACGTGCCCAAGGCTCTAAAACCAATTGAAACTCTCTTTGATAAGGACAACTACGAACTTATAGTACGTGAGGGGACATATCTTGCGATAATACCCAGTGAGGGCAACTCTGGCGTCGTGAGGAACCTTGGCAACTTCCTCAGAGCGATGGATGTTTTTGATTTTAATGTGGATAAGATAGGTGTTGCCATTGACATCGATGAGGACGAGGAGAGGGTTATACAGTCAATAACTGGTAAGCTGTCATCCTTTGCCTCTGAAAGGCAAGGTGAGAACTTCCAGGTTGGAGAAACAGTGGTAGTGCCCCTTCTTATAGGAACGAGGATCAAACTCGGACCCTGCATAGAGTGGGAAAAGCCGACTGTTGAGGATTTTATGCTGGCTATCCTCAGTGGTAGCAGGGCATTCAAAAGTCTCGAGAGGGCCATAAACATACTGTGTGTTGACCTTGGAAGGAAGCTCAAGCCGAAGGAGGTTATATACCTCGCCATGGCGGCTCAAAAGTTCTGGGGCAACCTTGAGGGCTTCTATGAGATGATGATAATGCGCACTCCCAAGTGGAAGGTAGAAAAAGTCCTTAAAAGAGCCCGCCTGTATGAGAAGATGGAGGAACTGTTCTGACTTTCTCCCGACGTGAACGGCAAGGCTTTCGGAAGAAAAAGTGGAAAGGCCTAGAAAAGACTTCAGTCCTCCCATGGCTCGGTGTATTTGAGCGCCCATCCAAATTCTTCTCTCAGTATGTCTATTGCAGCATAAGGCGGAATGACGGCCTTTTCGGTGATTATAACGTCAATGTACTCCGGCGGTGTAACATCAAATGCAGGGTTCTTGACAATTATGTTCTTGGGCCATGTCTCAAGTTCTTCTTTTGGAACAACCTCATATGGATCTCTCTCCTCTATTTCGACCAGTTGGCCTAAGAGCGTCTCCGGATGGAACTTATAGGTTTCCGCTGCAATCATCACCCATACTCTGTGCTCTTTTGCTGTTAAAGCAAGTAGGGCAGTCCCTACCTTGTTTATAACGGCACCGTTGGCCGTTATTGAATCTGCACCCATAACAACCTTGTCTGTCATTTTCATGTAGTGTCTTGCGGCCCCATCAACGACGTAGATGACAGGGATTCCCGCTTCAGCAAGCTCTTTTGCGGTAATTTTTCCTTGGTATCTTGGTCTTGTCTCGGTTACGATGACCTTGATGTCTTTTCCATCTTCCCATGCCTTCTTCATAACTCCAACAGCGGCCTTTGAGTGGCAGTGGGTCATTATGACGTCTCCATCTTCAATTCTCTTTGCACCAAACTCAGCTATTCTTTTAACGGCGTTTTCTGAGTTGTGTATAAACTCTTTTGCTGAATTTATAACTATGAACCTAAGCTCCTCCAAGTCAGCACCGCTTTTATATGCTACTTTTGCACGATATGTGACGTATCTCAGGGCATTTGGAAGAGAAACTGCAGTTGGCCTTGTGTGGTATAAAATCTTCGCTGCTTCCTTAATTTCCTCCCAGAGCTCATCCGCACTCTTTGCTTTGCTGTTTTCAGCTTGAAGTTGCAGAGCATAAGCTGCTGACCTTGCTATTTTTCCTGCTCCCCTTATTTCCATCGTCTTTATCTTCTCCGCTATTTCCAAAACCTCTTTTATAACGGGCATTTCAATCCCCCCATTATAGTCTTAATTCCTCAGATGGGTTTATATAGCTCACTCTCACTGTCCCAATTTCTGCTCGTTGATGTTTTTATATGTTCCTTTATGTACATAAATATTTTGCACTTTAAGTTTTTACAAATATAAAGCACATTTCCGACCAACGCCGAAAGCTTTATATTTAATTGCAACAAAACTCTCAATGTATAAAATAGGGTATGTGTTCATTTTAGTACATTAAATAAACTGTACGGAGGAAGATTAAGATGGAGCTTGAGAAGAGACTTAAGGAAAAATTGGAGGCACCGACTTTGGATTACGAAAAATACTTCTCAAAGAAAGCCCTTGGAATGAAAGCTTCAGAGGTTAGGGAGCTTTTAAAGCTTGTTGAGTCTTCAGACGTGATTTCACTTGCTGGGGGTCTTCCAGCACCGGAGACCTTCCCGGTAGAGATAATTGCGGAAATTACTAAAGAGGTTCTTGAAAAGCACGCAGCCCAGGCCCTTCAGTATGGAACTACAAAAGGTTTTACTCCTTTGAGGCTTGCATTGGCTGAGTGGATGAGAAAGAGATATGATATTCCAATCTCTAAGGTAGACATTATGATTACAAGCGGCTCACAGCAAGCCCTTGACTTAATTGGCAGGGTCTTCATAAATCCGGGTGACATCGTTGTTGTCGAGGCCCCAACTTATCTCGCAGCACTCCAGGCTTTCAAGTACTATGAGCCCGAATTTGTCCAAATACCGCTTGACGATGAAGGAATGAGGGTTGATCTCCTCGAGGAGAAGCTGCAGGAACTGGAGAAAGAGGGGAAGAAAGTAAAACTGGTCTACACAATACCCACTTTCCAGAACCCGGCTGGCGTTACAATGAGTGAAAAGAGAAGAAAAAGGCTTCTTGAGCTTGCGAGCGAGTATGACTTCCTGATAGTTGAAGACAACCCATACGGAGAGCTCCGCTATTCCGGCGAACCAGTAAAACCCATTAAGGCATGGGACGACGAGGGCAGAGTTATGTACCTGGGAACGTTCTCCAAGATCCTTGCTCCAGGATTTAGGATTGGATGGATAGCGGCAGAGCCACACTTGATAAGAAAACTCGAGATAGCCAAACAGAGCGTTGACCTCTGTACAAACCCCTTCAGCCAGGTTATAGCGTGGAAGTACGTGGAGGGAGGCCACCTCGACAATCACATACCAAATATAATTGAGTTCTACAAGCCGAGAAGGGATGCAATGTTGAAGGCCTTAGAAGAGTTCATGCCAGAAGGCGTTAAATGGACAAAGCCAGAGGGCGGAATGTTCGTCTGGGTAACCCTTCCCGAGGGAATCGATACAAAGCTAATGCTTGAAAAGGCTGTTGCAAAGGGTGTTGCATACGTTCCGGGAGAAGCTTTCTTCGCCCACAGGGATGTCAAGAACACAATGAGGCTTAACTTCACCTACGTTCCAGAGGAGAAGATCAGAGAAGGTATAAAAAGGCTTGCCGAGACAATAAAAGAGGAAATGAAGAAATAGCAAAGGTTATTAATGAAAAGTTCCAAGTATTCCTGCCCGGGGAGCACCGCCGAAGGCGGAGTCAATGAACTCGGGCGGGTTATTACCCCCTTTTATAGTCAATTGCCGAAAGACTTATAACTGTCTGCTGTGAGGAGTTAATTATGTTGGAGAAAGAAAAGGAAGCTCTGGCAAAAAGAATTGCTGGGGAAATAACCCTATCTTCTGATCCCGGAAAGACCATGAGAAAATGGAGAGAGATATTTGGTGTAAGTCAAACTGAGCTTGCCGAGTTTCTTGGCGTTTCCTCTTCCGTTATCAGCGATTATGAAGGCGGCAGAAGGAAAAGCCCCGGTGCTTCCACGATTAGGAAGTTTGTTGAGGCCCTCCTTGAGATAGATGAGAAGCGGGGAGGGAAAGTCATACGGGCTTTCAGCAGGACTATAGGCAGTGATCTTCCCACGAATGCTATTCTCGACATAAGGGAGTTTGCGTTCCCCGTTACAGTTGCTGATATAGTTGAGGCAGTAAAGGGAGAAATCGTCGCAAACGAAGACCTTCTTGGGAGAAAAATCTACGGCTATACTGTTATAGACAGCATACAGGCCATTTTAGAAATGAGCAGCGACGAGTTCTTGAAGCTCTATGGATGGACTACTGAAAGGGCACTAGTCTTTACCAAGGTGACCACGGGAAGAAGCCCAATGATTGCCATAAGGGTTCAGGGGCTGAAGCCGGCGGTAGTTGTCCTCCATGGAGTCAAAAAGCTTGATGAACTCGCTGTAAAAATAGCGGAGAGGGAGAGAGTTCCGCTGGTAATATCAAATGCCAAAGACGAAAACGAGCTAATTGTAAGCCTAAGGGCACTGGTAGAAAAGGTTGAAAAAATTTAAAGGCTTTCCCGTCTCCAAATACCTTCTTCGGCTAATTTTTCCAGCCTAGCCTTCATATGAATTAAGACCTCGCTGAGTACCTTCCCGTTGTCGTATTCCGCCACTATTTTTTCAAGTTCCTCTCTAGGGAGTTCCTTCATCTCCTTGGCAAGCTCAATCATTCTTGGGTATGCCCTCACTATGTTGTCGACTATAGTTATATCCGCCATTCTTGCGCTCCTTGAGAGGGGGTTTAGGTCAACTGTTATAACGAACTTGCCCATCTTTACGAGCGCTTCTGTCCTGTCCCCGTCCTCCAATGGTACAACGACAACATCTGCTTTCCATATGCCGTTCTCATCAACTTTGCCCCTTTCGCTTTCTAGGTTTGGGATCCTTTTGGTTGGGTTTATGCCGAGAAGCTCAATCTCCGGGTCATATTTTCTGAGCTCTTCTGCTATTGCCCTAACCCTTGCCTCTGTCCGGTAGAAGAGGTTTATCTCAAGTTTTGCATTGAGGACCTTTGCAAGCTCTATTGTCTCCTTTGGAACCAGTGCCGCCACATTTCCATTTACTGAAAGCACTGGGTGCTCGGCTAAAAGAATTTTTGCGACTGCAGCTCTCATGGCTTTTTCTGCTGGTTCGATAGTTGTTTCCCCGATAAGATAATCAAAAGCTTCCCCCCTTCCATGAGCAATTAGCCCTGCTGTAGCTAAAATGCCTTTTTCAAGGGCTTCTTCCAGTTTATGTCTGTAGTAAAGGCTCCAATACCTGGGATGCGACTTCGGGACAAAAAATTTCGCCATTTTTATCACCACGGGAATATAACGGAAAGAAAATAAAAGCCTTTCTTTCATCTCTTTCTCTTTCTCCAGAGCAGAGAAACCAGTGTAAAGAGCACAAGTGCCGAAGGTCCGCAAATACCTTTGCTTTCCTCACTCGTAGTTGAAGAGGTAGATGTTGGGGTTGTTGAGGAAGATTGGGGTGTGGAGGATGTATCCGTTGTAGTGGTGTAAGAAGTGGTGGTTTGTGATTGTGTAGTTTGAGTTGTTGTGATTGTTGTAGATGTGGAAGAGGTTGTTTCAGTTGTTGAAGTGGTTGTTTCGGCTATAGTTTTCTCTTTTCCAAATCTGAAGAACCATGCGTCGCCATTTTTTGGAGAGTTCAATGTTCCGCTGACCGTTTTTATGTGCACTTCATAGTCGGAAGACTCCAGGGCTATTTTCTTGGGCTCAGGTGAATATTTTTCTTCCGGTATGTCAAGAGACCCATATAGTGTTTCCCATGTAACCTCTGAAACACTGGGAACAATGAACTTTTTGGAGACATCTTCTGTGTAACCTGCTGCATATATCACACCGTCTTTTAGAATTCCTTTGGCTACCATATCTTCTTTCCCTCCTTGGATTATCCCGAACCACTGCAGCTCTCCCGATTCATCGAACTTTGAAAGAAGAGCGTCGTGATTGCCAGAGGTAAAATTGCCGCTGGAGCCCAAAAGAATTATTTCGGAGTTGTTGAACATTATGGAAACGAACTCATCTCCATATCCTATTCCAAACTGCTTTTTCCAGATTGTATCTCCGTTTTGAGAGATTTTCAGTATGAATGCATTCCCAAACCCTATCTTATCCCCTGTGCTTCCGGCTACATATACGTAGTTGTCTTTGAATTCCACTGCCCTTACTTCCTTCAGTGGATATGCTCTAGCCCATCTCAGTTCTCCGGTTAGGTCAAAGGCACAGACAAAAACGCCTTTGTCATAAGATCCAGCAACGTAGATATGGGATGAAGTAGCTTTTACTGCAGTTGCTTTGGCATTTTCATTTCCGAATTCAACTACCCAATTTACGTGACCATTGAGTGACAGCTCAGCTAGAAATGCCCGTTGAATGCTTCCTGTGGGAGTTGTATATCCCGCCACGTAAATTCTGTCATTCGCTATATCTATGGCTTCGACACCGTCATTAAGGCTCCTGCCAAAAGTTTTGAAGTAGAGAAGCTCACCATCTGCACTGAATGCTCCCACAAATGCATTGGCATCTTGAAAGCTTATGGAACCCACCTCTCCCGCAAAATATATTCGGTCTTCATAAAGGACTGCGTCCTTGATGGAAATTGGTTTGGAGGAGTAGATGAGCCTTTGAAATCCTAAGCCCCTTTTGTCATCAACTTTAACAATAAAACCGGCTCTCACATCTTCGAAGCTTTTCGTGGAACCTACCAAGATTGAGTATGCTTCTCCAGGGAGGTAAGCCACTCCACTGTCGACTTCATTACCGCCCCATGTAAGATACTCCAGCTCATGGGCATGTGTAAATGGCAACAGAAATAATACTACTACAAAGGCAAAGATCACCAATTTTTTCATGGAATTCACCAAAAGGTATCTTTGATTTCTCCTAAATAAGATTTACCACTGTCTTTTTCTATCTCCCAGGAAGACTTTCATGAAGCCTGAGAATTCTTCTCTTCTGAACTCCTCGTAGAGCTTTCTAGTCTCTTCCTCACTTAGCCACTCGATATCATCAGGAATGCCTTCAAAGAAATCATAATAAACCATATCGCCTTTCCTTGCTACGTTTATTGTGTATATCCTTTTCTTAAGCTCCTGTGCGATTTTTATCTCTCTGCAGACGAGAGATGTAAACTTACCGACTATCCCGATGGCAACAAATACCTCTGCGTCTTTTATCATGTGGTGGGTAGGCTTTAGTCCATAATCGGAGGGGATGATGAAGTTGTTTGAGTTAAGCTTTTCCTCAATAACTTTCAGCACTACCTTCTCGGTTTGAGTATGATAAATAATCGTGGGCTCGCTTACGTATATCAAGGAACCGTATTTCCTTTTCTTTTTAAAAAATCCGAACATTTTCTACACCTCAGGTGGGGATAAACGTCGTCACCACTCGGCTGGGATGACACTCATCATCGGTTACTAACATCAAACTCCCTTCTTTAGGCTTTATTTCCCAAACAGACGGTTTTCCTCGGAGACGTTGTCATCGGTTACAACCCCACTGTCATCCCCGCTCTGTTAAGTACTTCATAAAGAAGCTTAATAATCTTTTGTTTTCTCAAACATAGCAATCTCACCAGCAATTGTTATGCGTCATCGGTTACTGTTCAAATTTCTTTTCTTCATGATTCCCCATTTGTACCTCTACCCCGTGTATTTTCGTGCTTGATCATGTAAATTTTCCTGGAGAAATTTCTTCACACTTGTTCTCAAATAAAAGAAAAAAGTACCGTTGCTCATTGAAGCCTTTTGTTATCTATTGTATCTCGCTACGCTGGTATTTTGATTGGGAGTTCTCCTGAATTTCACAACAAGCTCTTTATTAGCTCATAGTCCTCCTCCGGGATTTCTCTCATTGCCTTGCCCATTAAATGCCCGCTCCACTTCTTCTTATTGGTAATGAACTTCAATTTTGGAATTAAAGGCTTGAACTCAACCTCTCCAAGCTTTATGGGCTTGATCCTCACCCTGAGCGGATAGGTTTCGTTCAAGTGCGGTGGGCTCTTGAAAATCCTGCTTGAATCCTCATAAGGCTCGCTCACAACCTCAAAAATTCCCACGATCTTCGGCTCAAGGATTTGCTTATCTTTTCTTTCCTGCTTTACGTAAATTACGAGTTTGTCTCCGGGTTTTACTCTGGCAATGGTATTCTTGTGCCTCCTTGGCACGCCCCAAACGTTCTTCTCCTTGATAACCTTCCAGTTATCCCTATTCGTTATGCAGAGCCAATACGCCATTGAAACCACCTAAGTTTTTTATGTTGAAGTTCTAAATAAGGATTGCTCTTCCAAAAATTATTTATTCTTAGGAAACCAAGATGATTGGAGGTGATTTTGATGAGTAAAGGGGAGACTATCATTGGAGCAACTTTTCCCGTACCAAAGCCATTATTGAGAAGGATTTTCGAGGAGGGAAAAGATGTTTTTGTAAAACCAGCAACACTCACAAGACTTAAGCCCGGAATGAAAATAATAACCCTAGTTCCCACCACCTGTGAAGTTGTATAATCTGTCCAGATTCACGGCCAGAATCGCCCCTAAAATCCTGACAGCTAACCCCCTCAAACTAACACTCCTGCTCGGCCTCAGAAGAAACTCAGAAAACCTAAAAAGTCTCAATCCTCCTGCGAAAGTCAGACAAGTACTTGTAAAACTTCTTCTCCTCCAGATTACTAATCTGATTCCCCCGCTTTACTGGCGTGTAAACAACGCCAAACCTCAGAAATTCCTCCTCGAGCCCCCTGCTAACATACCCCTTATCCAAAAACAGAAAACAGCCAGAAAACTCCTCAACAATCACCCAGAACTTTTCCCTGACAACACTCACATCATGCTTATTCGCCGGATCAACAGACAGTAAAGCCAGCAAATTTCCATCAG
>Ga0208663_100111_pt1 | contig 13828 bp, 12 predicted proteins | sample Wag42014_10_10_FD_187327 | JGI IMG/M metagenome (GOLD analysis project Ga0208663, IMG submission 187327) | Deep subsurface shale carbon reservoir microbial communities from Ohio, USA - Utica-2 Time Series 2014_10_10 (SPAdes) (version 2) ...
CCGAAGTCATTATCCCATTTCCTTTGGTATCTGTTAAAAATTCAGAACGATACCCTATCAAGCCTCTTGTAGGTATTTTAAACTTAAGCCTTACAGTCCCCGGTTTCAATGTGTGCATATCCATCAATTCAGCTTTTCTCGGTCCTAATTTTTCCATCACAACTCCCATATATTCTTCAGGAATATCTATTGTCAAAAGTTCAATAGGTTCCATTTTTACTCCATTTATTTCTTTAAAAATCACTGTAGGCTTAGAAACCTGTAATTCATACCCTTCCCGTCTCATAGTCTCAATTAAAATAGAAAGATGCAGCTCTCCTCTTCCAGACACCTTAAAAGAATCAGTAGAATCTGTTTCTTCAACTCGCAATGCGACGTTTGTCTCTAGCTCTTTAAAAAGCCTTTCTCTTAAATGTCTTGAAGTAACGTATTTACCCTCAGTTCCAGCAAAAGGACTGGTATTTACACTAAAAGTCATAGAAACTGTTGGCTCTTCTATGCGAACAAAGTCTACCGCCTCGGGGTTATCTCTATCTGCAATGGTCTCTCCAATCTCAATATCGCTTATGCCAGAAACCGCCACAATATCTCCCAAGCTTGCTTCTTCTACTTGCACTCTTTTTAGTCCTTCAAACTGATATAGATTATTTATGTGAACTTTTTGTATTGACCCATCTCTTTTACATATAGCTGCTTCTTCCCCTGAAATTATTTTTCCTCTAACTACTTTTCCAATGGCAATTCTCCCAATGTAATCATCATAATCTAAAGTAGTCACTATAAGTTGTAATGGTGCTTCAATATCTCCTATTGGTGCAGGAATATAGTCTAAAATCGTATCAAAAAGAGGTCTCAAGTCATGAGACTCTTCTTCTAAACTTAATTTTGCTATACCTTCTTTTGCAGAGGTGTAGACAACAGGGAAATCAACTTGGTCATCATTTGCTCCTAATTCAATAAATAGATCTAAGACTTCGTCAATAACCTCCTGAGGCCTTGCATCAGGCCTATCAATTTTATTTATGACAACTATAGGTTTTAGATCCAGTTCCAATGCTTTACTTAATACAAAACGGGTCTGTGGCATAGGTCCTTCAAAAGAATCTACCAACAAAAGTACCCCATCTACCATTTTTAATACTCGCTCTACTTCACCGCTAAAATCTGCATGTCCTGGGGTATCCACTATATTTATTTTCACATCTTTATATCTAACAGCAGTATTTTTGGCAAGAATTGTTATGCCTCTTTCTCTTTCTAAATCGTTAAAATCCAAAATCCTTTCCTCAACTTTTTCATTTGCCCTAAAAATACCGCTTTGTTTAAGCATAGCATCAACCAAAGTAGTTTTTCCATGATCAACATGAGCAATAATGGCTATATTTCTTACATCTTCTCTTACATATTTCATAAGGTATCTCCTTCCATAAAATAGGCTATATCGCGTATACAGTATTATATGATATATCAAGGAATAAAAATAGTCAATATAAAAAAGAGCACTCCTTGGAGTACTCTTTTTTTATGCTTATCTTATAACGCGTCGTGCTGTAGTATAATGGTCTTTATAATATCCCGAAGTTATATTACTTATTATCACTTTTCCAGCCCCTGAAGAGCTGTGTATAAACTCACCATTGCCTATATATATTCCTGAGTGATTTATCACACTACTTCCCAAAGTTTTAAAAAATACCAAATCTCCTGGTTGAAGGTTGCTATAACTTACATATTCTCCTACAGTAGATTGGTCCTTCGCCGTTCTTGGTAAATTAATATCAAAATTCTTAAAAACATATTGAACAAAACCGGAACAATCAAACCCTGCAGGAGATGAACCTCCATACACATACTTGGTTCCCAAAAGAGATTTAGCAAATTCTATAAGCTTGTTTACCACACTTCTATCTACGTCTCCTCTTGATACAATCGTTTGTGTTCCTACTGATAAATATTGGCCATATATCCAACCTTCTCTTCCATCTGAAAGCCTTATATTGTACCATCCATTTTGATTTCCTAATACATCCACTTTTGTATTTTTTGTAACTTGTGCTATCACATTGGCAGATATATTACCTGCACTTCTCACATTTACTACACTACCTGTTACTATGCCAACAGCTATTGGTGTTCTATTAACACTTCCTCTTGATACAGTAGTATCTACACTTTTTACTGCTAAATATTGACTGTAAATCCATCCTTCTTTGTTGTTAGAAAGTCTTACTTTGTACCAATCATTTTGCTTTCCTAAAACATCTACTACAGTATTTTTTGCAAGTTGTGTTATTATGCTTGCAGATAAACTGGCTGCACTTCTTACGTTCACTCTACTACCGGTCACAGTACCAACTCCTGTTACCGGTGCATTTTGGCCATTAACTAATGCTAAATACTCTCCAAAAACCCAACCTTCTTTTCCATCTGAAAGCTTAATCTTGTACCATCCATTTTGCTGATCTAACACAGTCACAGTATCATTTAAATTTAGCCGTGTAATAATGCTTCCTGATAAACTGCCCTGCGTTCGTACATTTACATAATTTCCCGTAATCTTTCCAACTCCCAATCCTTCTGCAAACGCTGGGTTCAAAAAAGAACTACCAATCAGCGTCGCGCCAAACACAGAAATTCCAAAAATCATCTTTCCTATTCGCTGATCCACTGCAAATCTCCTTCCTTTATTGCCTCCGGAGTTAGCTGTCGGGTGCGGGACAGAAGGTATCCCTACTGCAGCTTCACTGCAGATTAACCCCAAAAAGCGGTTCCTCCGTACCTTTCGGATTCGGCAAGATTGCATATTTTGTCCTTTTGTCTTATCTTATCATATCCTACAGTCAAAGTCAATGTTTACATTACATTTTCTTAAACTTTTTAATCTTTTTTTAATATATTTTATAAAAAATTAATAATTTGTGTGACAAAAAAATAAAAGGCTTAACGCCTCTTTTCTCTTTTATTTATGGTGCGGGCGGTGGGACTTGAACCCACACGAGATTATCTCTCACATGCCCCTCAAACATGCCTGTCTGCCAATTCCAGCACGCCCGCCTGCGTTTTTATTATACTGTTCACTTAACTCGTTTGTCAAGGTGGCAAACCTATTAATCATTTCAACTAAAATATTCATCACTGAATAGTCATACACCCAAACGTACGCGTCTGCCAGTTCCGCCACCACCGCACACTTTTTTAATTTCGTCACATTATGAATTATATAATCTTTTTAAGTCAGTGTCAATACCTATTTTTAATCAAGTGTTATTATTCTGTGATATTGTCATATTAAAAGTATTCTGCGATAATGTCAGTATATGAAGGGAAGAAATTAATATGACAAAGAGGGAAATTTTGTCAATCTGAAATTTAGATTTAACCTCTAATTTATTTCTTATTCTTTCTTACTAATTATAAAAATTAACGAATACCCTGATACAACAGCTAGTGCATTAATGATATACTCTGATATATATACTAGATAGAAGAAATCTAACGAAACAGGGTAAAAATAGGAAAAAACTATGATAACTAAAGGTAAAATAAAAGTTAATAGATATTTATAATTTATCTCCCATTTACCTTTTTTCTTAGCTTCACTCAAAAAAAAGGGAATGGTTAATAATATCCCTAAAACAAAATAAAAAATTAGATTGCTCCATATAAGTATTATTCGGTTATATGTAATTTCCGAAATACGGATCATCTTTTGAAGTAATAGGTTACTTACAATTAAATAAGTATATATTAACAGTATAAAAACTATCTTAAACTTTATATTTTCTTTTTTCATTAACAATCTTCCTTTCTTTCATAAATAAAAAATGAACGCCTCTATGTTATTGTAATATATTTCAATTCTTTTTAGTTTTTTGAATATTTTAATTACAATTTCACTTTTATTTAATATCCTTTTACATATCCATTATTTAACATCAATACCCATTCGCTACTGGTTCCTCGATGAAGTGTTACCCATGAAGTAGAACCATATCCATGCGAAATATCTGTTCTTACAGGTAGCCATCCGTAACTTGAAAGATTGTAGTAATAATAGTTAGATGTTGGATAAAAATATTTTGTATATGATACTAATTGCTTAGGATATCCTTCGTATCTTCCATTTTGTGACACATACACTTCCCTACTTGATAACCACACAGTGGGATCTTCTACTATCCAACCTCCAGATACGGCAGTTAAGGTTATATGTTCATATCCATTTATATCGTATGTTTCCCAATAAATTGTAGAATAAGCTTTCACACTTAGACTAGGATCCCAAGCACTTTTGTAATTACTACCACTTCCTACTGCGCTTGGATTTATAGAAGCATCCGGTTTTAAATTATCGTTGTTTACATCTAGTATAAATGTTGTTTTGTACTCTCTAACAATTCCTGAGCTTATTTCGTAAACAGATAGTAGCTGGGTTGTATCTAATGATTGCACATATTTTTCCTCATTTGTTTGTAAATTTTTAAATACCCATACAGCAGGTTGCTTTAATTTTAAATCCGTAACTCCCTCTTTAGCACGTTTTGTTAAAAGATTTAAATCACTAATTTCTTTGTGTTTTTCTATTATTTTGATATTATCTTTGTCTAAAAGAGTACTTCCAAATGCTGTACTAACTAGAGATGTAATTAATAGAACCACAAAGAAAAAGGTAAAAAATTTTTTCATTCACACTATCCCCCTACTTTTTAATATTTTAGCAAAATATAGAGGCGTTCTATTAAATATATACTATTTTTTTGTATTTTTGTCAACTATTATTCTGTTAAGAGATGGTGTCAAGATACTGTAGGATAATTTTCAGTACAACCCTTGAAATATCTTAAATCAAAGTTTTTACGGTATGCTTGTTTTTCTTTAAATTCTACGATAATTTTACACTACTTTTTTATATACCATTTTTCTATATTATAAAAAACATCAAATCCAGTAGGGTCCACAACTTTTACATTGTCATATGCCATAACTGCTCCTTCAATATAGAAAAGGCCAATTATGGGTTGTTCCTCTAAAAAAACTTGTTCCAAAGCCTGATAATCTGTTTTTAAAGAATTCTCTTCTGAATCATAAAAAATTCTACTATATATTTCATCAACTTTAGAATTACTATAACCCATAAAATTATCTTTGCCTTTTGTCATAAACATCGCAGACATATCTTGATTATAACTTAAATTCCACTCCATTAGCACCAAATCAAACTTACCCGAATACACAGAACTTAGTAAATTATCCCAATCTTTTGGTACAATTTTTATTTCAATTCCTATGCTTTTTAAATTATTCTTTATAATTTGAGCAGTCTTAATTAAATAAGGATTATTTACATTTACTATCAAATCAAATTTAAGTTGATAAGTTCCATTGTTCCTTATCCCTTTAACTAAATTCCAACCATTTTCCTCTAATATTTTATTTGCCTCTTTTATATCGTAATTATGAGCTACTATTTTACTACTATAAAGCCATGAATCAGGGCGGACTGGAATGCATGACTTTAACCCATGACCAAAATATACATCTCTCAAAATTTTGTCAGTATCTATTCCATAACACATCGCTTTCCTGACATTTGAATCTTTCAACGCTGGATTTTGATAATTAGGAGCCATAAATACATAATCTTGCATAACGTATTTATAAATATTTACATTTGAAAGCTCTTTGTATTTATCCCAGTCTATGTCACTTAAAAAAGTAAAATCTGCTTCTTTGCTTTGAAAAGATGTTATCATGGCATTTTCATTAGGCACAATTTTAAATACTATATTATCTATATAGGGTTTGTCGCCTCTATAATAAGGATTTTTTTCAAAAATAACCTCTCTGCTAACACTGTAAGAAGATATCTTATATGGTCCTGTACCAATAGGTACGATGTCTTTATTTAAAATATCTTCCTTGCTCTTGTATTGGTGCTCGGCTAAAATAGGAAAAGTAAATAAAGCTATTGGATTTGCAGCAGGTTTATTTAAAACAACTTCAAATTCATAATCACCGTTTGTCTTATAAGAGGAGAGATAGTTAATGAGAATGTCCTTATAAGGGCTTTTTACCTCCTTACTTTTAAAAGAATCAAAAGTAAATTTTACATCATTAGCTGTAAAACTTACTCCATCCTGCCATTTAACATTCTTTTTTAAATAAAATTTTATATTAAGTCCATTTATCTCCCACTTTTCTGCTAATTGAGGAACAGGTTTTAAAGTTTTATCTAAAGTAACTAATCCTTCCAATGACAAATTCAACATTTGCCTTACTCGTTCATTGCTGTTTAAAAAAGGATTTAACGTATCAAAAGAAGTAATATTTACTCTTAAAGTGCCACCCTCTAGTGGCTTTTCTTCTTCAATCTTAGTTTTATCCTCAGAAGCTTGCGGCAAATTTACCATATTTTGTGGAGTGGTTTTGCATCCTGTAAAAATAAACATCAAAATGAAAGATAATATAATAAATTTTCTCATTAACTATCATCTCCGAAAACTATTTTATCTTTTTCAATTTTTTATTTTCTATAATACCAGGAATTCTCCCTCTTTTAGCAACAGGTACCCCTTCTACTTCTTTTATATCCATTGTCATGTCAATAGGTTGAGCATCAGATATGTAACTTCCAACACCAAAAGCATCTGCCCCACTTTCAGAAAGTTTTGCAACTCTTTCAGGATCTAAACCTCCAGAAACTATAATTTTTACATTTGTAAATCCTTTTTGATTAAGCCTTTGTCTTAGTTCATAAACCAAATTGGGAGTAACACCTCCTCTTTCTGATGGAGTATCAAGTCTTACTCCGTATAATCTATCCCCTAAAAATTCAGCAACCCTCAAAGCCTCTTCCACTTCGTCTTTAAAAGTATCAACTAAAATGGTTATCTTCTCATCAGGGGGAGTTATATCTCTGTAAGCTTTCACCACTTCTAATGTATCTCCTGCAATCAAAAAAGCAGCATGAGGTACTGTCCCTTTAGGGTCTTTTCCCATTAATTTTGCACCTAAAACACAGCTGGCATCATCTGCCCCTCCAACGAGTGCCGCCCTTTCCATCACAGGTGCCACAGCTGGATGTACATGTCTCGCGCCAAAACATAATATTGGTTTGTCTTTGGCAACTTCTTTAAGCTCCCTTGCTGCTGTTGCCCAACCAGAAGAACTTGCAAGAATTCCTAATATTGCCGTCTCATAAATTCCAAACTCACTATAAGGCCCTTTTATCCTCATTACTGTATCTTTAGCTTCAAAAGTATCTCCTTCTTCCAAAGACCATATTTCCACATTTTTATCTTTAAGTAAACTCATTACTTCTGGTAACCCTGCAAAAACTCCTCTTTTTCTTGGAAATATCTCCGCTGTGACTATTTTATCTTGTACACTAAGATATGACAAAATATCCTGGGTTCTTAAAAAATACACATCCGTAGTCCATGCATTTTTTATTTCTTCATGAGTAGCTGAGAAAAACTCCCTATCCTTTTCGATTTTTACCTCATTTAGGTCTTTTAAATGTTTTAATTGTTTCATTTGTGTCCTCCCTTTTTATTTTCTTTTTTAACGATACTATTATACCAATTTTTCAGCTTTTTTTGTATATACTAATTTTCATATCAATTTTTAGTTTCATATATGAACTTATACATCTGATAAACTGCTAACACCTTTTTTATATATCTATTTGTCTCAGGAAAAGGAACAGCATGTAGCTGCTTCCCATCCTTCGAAAATTTTTTGTCTTTAAGCCATGCATCTACATTTCCACTACCTCCGTTATAAGCTGCTATAGCCAACTGCATATTCCCATTGAAATTTTTAAGAAGATAACTCAAATACCATGTCCCCATTTGAATATTGTATTTAGGTTCAAAAAGCATATTATTACTGTAGTTTTTTATCCCTATTTTTTTAGCAATCCACTCTCCAGTCTCTGGTAAAATTTGCATTAATCCTATAGCATTTTTACTGGAAATTGCATTACTTTTAAAATTACTTTCTACTTTTATTACGGCAAAAACAAGATAGGGATCTACTCCATACTCTTTTGCGTAATAAACTACATAATTCTGGTATTTAAGAGGATAAATTTTTTTTAAAAAATAATAAGTATTTAACTCGTAAGTAAACAAAAGACCTAGTAGTATCAAAAATATTACCGCAACTTTTTTTCTCAAAGTAACTCCTCCGATATCATGATTTATGTTGCAAATCTTCCCCAAAATAGTGTAACTTGTTTTTCAATAGCTTTAAAATCCTTACTATTGTTTATTATAAAATCTGCGTATCTTATTTTTTCATCCAGAGGCATTTGACTTTTTATACGATTTAACGCGTCTTTGTAAGAAAGTTTATCCCTTTCCATAACCCTCTTTATTTGAGTTTTTGAATCTACTACTACTAGCCAAACTTCATCTACCATTTTATAAAGTTTCATTTCAATTAAAAGAGCTGCGTCTAATACAATAGCCTTTTGCTGATTCTTTTTTCTTTCTTCTTCTATTTTTTCTTTTATTCGTTCTATTATTATAGGATGAGTAATTTCATTTAATTTTTTAAGCTTCCTTCTGTCAGCAAACACAATATTACCTAATTTCTTTCTGTCAATTTCTCCGTCCTCCTTTAAAATTTCTCTGCCAAAATATTCTACAATTTTATTATATGCTTCTGTTCCCTTTACCATTATTTCTCTCGACACGATATCTGCATCAATAACCACAGCCCCCATCTTCTTTAAAAGCTTAGAAACAGTGCTTTTCCCAGACGCAATGCCACCAGTCAGTCCAATTACTTGCATTTTGTACACCTCACTTGGCTAAAAACCAATTGGGTCCTACTCCAATTTCCACTACAAGGGGAACTTTTAATTGTACTACATTTTCCATATTATCTTTGAGTATCTTTTTTACGATTTCTACTTCATCTTTATAAGTATCCACTACAAGTTCGTCATGAACTTGTAATATAAGCTTAGACTTAAGCTTTAATTTTTCTAAATCGTTGTACACTCTAACCATTGCCATTTTTATTATATCGGCAGCACTTCCCTGTATTGGAGCATTCATCGCTAACCTTTCAGCCTGTGACCTTTGAGTAAAATTTCTGGAGTTTATCTCAGGAATATATCTTCTCCTGTTCATTATTGTAATCACATAGCCATTTTCTTTTGCAAATCGAACTATTTTTTCAATATATTCTTTTACTCCTTTGTATCTTTCAAAATAATTATTTATATACTCTTTTGCCTCTTTTCTTGATATTTTAAGGTCTCGAGAAAGCCCGTAATCGCTGATGCCATATATTATGCCAAAGTTTACGGCTTTTGCTGCTCTTCTCATCTCTGGTGTAACTTTTTCCATTGGGACTTTAAAAACTTCCGAAGCAGTCCTTAAATGTATATCTTCATTATTCATAAAAGATTCTATTAGCTTTTCATCTCCCGAAACATGTGCTAAAACTCGTAGTTCAATCTGAGAATAATCAGCTGAGACAATATACCCATCTTTAGTCCGCGGAATAAAAGCTCTTCTAATTTGCCTTCCAAATTCTTCTCTTATAGGTATATTTTGTAGATTTGGCTCGGTACTGCTTATTCTGCCTGTAGAAGTGACCATTTGCTTAAAATTAGAATGTACTCTATTGTTTTCATCCATGAGAGGCAAAAATCCATCTATATAAGTAGATTTAAGTTTTGTAAGTTGCCTATACTCTATTATATCATTGACAATATTATTGTAAGGAACTAATTGCTCTAAAACTTCAGAATCTGTAGAATACCCTGTTTTTGTTTTCTTTATTACTGGTAAATTTAATTTTTCAAACAAAAATTCACTTAATTGCTTAGGAGAATTTACATTAAATTGATACCCTGCCTCTTTATAAATTTTATCTAGTATTTCTGCTATTCTATCATTTATTTTTTGTGAAAGCTCTTTTAGGACTTCTTTATCCAATGTAAAACCACTTACTTCCATTGATTTTAAGACTTCTACAAGAGGCATTTCTATTTCCAACAAAAGTCTTTTCATATCCATTTCTTCAATAAAATTCATCAACTTTTCTCTTAAATCAAATAGATGTACACATCTACTGCAAATGTAATCAGCAAGTATATCTTCTCCTATTTCTTCAAGTTTCTTTTTATCCCTACCTTTGCCAAATACCTCTTCATAAGATGGAACATCAACCTTTAAATATTTTTTTAGCACACGATCTAAATCATAGTTAGACTCAGAAGGATTTAAAAGATAAGCCATTATAGCAGTATCCATGTACTTGCTTTTACACTCTATTCCTTTATAAGAAAGCTTAACTAAAAAATCTTTTATTTCATGGGTTGTAAATTCAAATTTTTCTTTTTCAAAAATCTCTTTTAAATCTTTTATTTGAAAACCATCAATATAAACAGTATCGTTTCCAAAAGAAAAAGCTATTTTCTTTATTTCCCCTTCATAAATTAGTGGATAAAAAGCAATACTTTTGCTATCTTGCAATAAAGCTATTAATTTTTTTATATCTACTTTTGACCATTTTTGAACTTTATGATTATTTACAATCTCTACGTCATTTTTTTTCTTTATGCTATCAATCAAACTAAAGAATTCTAATTTATTAAAAATCTCTAAAAGCTTCTCCTCATTAAACTCTTTTACTCTATATTCCTCAAAATCTATCTCAATGGGAATGTCTCTTTTTATAGTGACAAGTTTTTTACTCATTATAGCTAATTCTTTATTATTTTCTATATTTTCTTTTATCTTACCTTTGAGCTGAGAAAGATTTTGTAGTAAATTCTCAATTGTTCCAAAGTCTTTTAATAGTTTAATTGCTGTTTTTTCCCCTATATTAGGTATTCCAGGGATGTTGTCAGATTTATCCCCCATTAGTCCTTTTAAATCTATAAATTGGTGAGGAGTTATTTCATATCTTTCTAAAACAGCCTTTTCGTCAAACTCTTCCATCTGAGTTATACCCTTTTTAGAAATCTTCACTTTCACTTTATCCGAAACTAATTGAAGCGCGTCCCTATCTCCTGTAACTACAAGCACTTCCATTTCTTTTTCCTCTGCCAACTTTGAAATAGTACCTATGATGTCATCAGCTTCGTAACCTTCTAATTCTAAAATCTTTATATTAAAGCCCTCAATAATTTCTTTTAAAAGGTCTACCTGTTCAGCCAATTCTTCTGGCATTGCTTGTCTTGTAGCTTTGTAGTCTTGATACTCTTTGTGTCTAAAAGTAGGAGCTTTTTTGTCAAAAGCAATAGCTATGTAATCAGGTTTTTCCTCTTCAATAAGTTTTATAAGCATCATAGTAAAACCGTACAAAGCATTTGTATGTAATCCTTCACTTGTAGTAAGCATAGGCAATGCATAATAGGCTCTGTACATGAGGCTACTCCCGTCAATTACTAAAAATTTAGACATTAAATCACTCCCATTTTTATTTCTTTGTATTTTAATATACCGCAAAAAAAAGAAGATGTAAATTGTCATCTTCTTTTTTTGATCTGAGAAATTACACTTTCAAATTCAACCTCCTAAAATTAAATAGTAAATTAGGTCATCGCAAAACTCTAAAAACCTCACAAACACTTTTGTCGAATTCTTATATAGATTAAACTCAAAAACAAAATGTAGGAAATTGTCACAAGTTTTTTATTCACTGTCACAAAGACATAACTAAAGGAAATTAGGGAGCACATGCTCCCTATGTTTTTTTTAATAAAATCCCTAAACCAATTATAATCAGCAAAACAGGCCAAATAATTTTAAAACTCAACCAAGGTAATAATCTATCTAGCAAAAGCAATGCTCCAAAAATCACTAAAGCCCAACCTAAAACTTCGTTTACTTTGTTAGATTTATCTTCTGCTTCTACCGTACTATCTTGTTGGTGTTCTTCGGCTTTAGGCTCTTCTTCTACAATTTTTCCTTTTAATTGATAAGGATTTTCCGGTATTAATATCCAAGCAATGATATACGGAATCAGTCCAATACCACTAAATATCGCTAAAAGGCAAATAATTCTTACTAAAGTCACGTCAATGTCCAAATACTCCGCTATTCCTCCACAGACTCCTCCTACCATTTTTTCCACCCTAGACCTGTACAATTTTCCACTCATATTGTGACCTCCAATCTAATACTCTACTTATCATAAATCAATAAAATTCAAAGGAAATAAATAGAAAAACTTACTCGTAAAAATTAAGATTAAAATCGCCAATAATATAACTCCTATGTTAATATCGCTCTTTTCATTTCCATATAATTTACTGCTAAATATCAGTTCTAAGCCCAGCAAAATAAAAAATATGGGCCATATCATTTTGTAAACTAAAGAAGGTATAAATACGTTAAAATTCGGTAAAAGTAACAAAATCCCCATAAATATAAGAGAAAGTGCACTGGCTAAAATTCCTGCCCTTCTTTTCATTTTTACCATGCCTCCTTTACTTCACTCTATAAAACATTATACATATTATGAAAGTATAAAGTCAAAATAAAAAATTTTTATAAAAAATATCTTTGGAGGTGTAATAATGGATAACAAATGGTATTTTGATATAGCTCCCGGCGCTGTTGATGACTTAAAAGCCCATGCAAAAGACATAACAACTCTTATTCCTTTTTGGTATGGAGTAAAAGAAGATGGAACTTTAGCCGACATGTCTTCAAATGAAGTCAAAAAAATCGCTTCTGATAACAATTTGCCTCTTTATCCTATAATCCACAATTATTCGGACCCAAAAAAGTCACAACTAATACACGACTTATTATCCTCTACCACTTTGAGAGATACTTTAATTGCAAGTATTAGAGATATGGCAGTTGCAAACAATTACCCCGGTATAAATATAGATTTTGAGTTTGTTCCCCCTGAAGACAGGTCAAATTTAAACACTTTTTTAGAAAACCTTTATACTTCCTTAAAAGCGGTAGGAAAAATTGTTACAATATCAGTGCCAGCAGAATTAAGTGATAACCCTCAGCATCCTTTTTCAGGTGCTTTTCAATATTCCTTTATCGCTCAAAATGCAGACCAGATATACATTCTCGCATACGATGAACACTTCTCACAGCCAGGGCCTATTGCTTCTATAGGCTTTGTCACAAATGTTTTAAATTATGCCGTAACAGTTATTCCACCTGAAAAAATATGGCTGGGAATGGCAGTATATGGCTACGACTGGACAGAAGGAATAAACTATCCTCGCACCCTCACATATGAACAGGCTGTAACTTTAGCTCGAAATCTTGGAGTAACTGTAATATATGATGAAACAGCACAAGAGTCCACTTATACCTACGTTTTAGACGGAAAAACCCATACAGTTTGGTTTGAAGATTCAAGAAGTTTTTCTGCAAAATTATCTCTTGTAGATAGATACAAACTATCAGGAATAGCAATTTGGCGATTAGGTCAAGAAGACCCTGCTATATGGAATATTTTAAAAGAAAGGTAATTTTCTTTATTTTTTTCAGGAACTTTTTTGATTTATTTACGTCTAACTAGATAAAGATACTAAAAAAGGAGGTTTTTTATGAAAAAATTTACATCTCTCGTTATTGTCCTTGTTTTCCTGTTTGCACTTATGATGCCATCAAACATGGCATTGGCACAAGCTACAGAAGAACAAAAAGCAATCGAAGCCTCAGAAATATACATATCAAAGGATAAAGCTATTGAAATAGTGAAAAAAGCCTTCCTTTTTCAATAAGCGATTACAAGTTAACTAACGCAAACTTATATACTGGTTATGATTATCCTCCTGCTAAATCTAATCCTGTGTGGTCTTTTAACTGGACCTTAAACAAAGAAG
>Ga0208663_100113_pt1 | contig 13538 bp, 14 predicted proteins | sample Wag42014_10_10_FD_187327 | JGI IMG/M metagenome (GOLD analysis project Ga0208663, IMG submission 187327) | Deep subsurface shale carbon reservoir microbial communities from Ohio, USA - Utica-2 Time Series 2014_10_10 (SPAdes) (version 2) ...
GAAGAAATCATCATTAAGGGACTGGTTTTATTCAATATATTTTTGTATTATAAGGGGAATAGAATAGCGTTTAAATTAACTATGTTTTTATTATCAATGGTTTATATTTTAATCTTCGGTTTATTACCTGCTTATTTGGTTTGGGAATTACTGCGTATGTTAAATGTTTTAGATGCTTTTGGTGGCGCTTTATATTTAGTTATCCTAGCAATAATTATAATAGCAGTAAATATTTTAATATTTAAAACAGGATTTTATGATGATGTTTTAGCTTTTAAAAACTACTATCAGGAAAAAATAAAAAATAGAATATCTCAATAGCAGATTTGAATTGACCTATTTTCAACGGTTTTAAATTGTCCCACCAGGTTTTTTAAAATTAAGTCTTGATATGCAGGTTACCATATAGGCCAGCTCTTAACCTATCCTTCAGGTGGCAGCTGCTTGTATTAATAAATACTTTGTTTCAAAATCAAAACTTATTTCTCCTACAGTACCGGCATTTAATACAACAAAAGCAATTCACGACAGCAATCTACATCTTCTGGTACACTTCAGATATGCGACGCTTTTTATAAAAGGCAAAGTCTTTGCAGAGGAATTTGAAAGAGAACCCAAGTTGATTAACTGGTTGTGTAGACTCAGTACTAACAATTGCAGACATCAATTTGTCAGATCAGAATAGCTTTGAATTTATTCAGAACTTGAAATCAGAGGGAAAGTACAGGACACATTCCGACAATAATTTTAAGTGCAGATGCTAAAGTACCCTCAATTAAACGAGCCGTGGAGGACCGAATGAAAAAAGGGGAATGCTTGGTGGACATATGGAATTATTAGAAAAATATAGCCAACATTCGCAAGATTAATTTGGTATTTGCAACACTTTTTGGAGAAATAAAACTTATAGTATATTGAGTTGCATAGTGGATAAACCCTGAAGAACCACATAACAACAGAATAGAGGATAAAATACAAAGAAAGGAGATAAATTAGATTGAAATTTATAAGAATTTCTCATTCTTCCAGTTGGTTCTTCGGCTCGCTTCTATTCTTATTTTAACTAGAGGATGGAAAGTTTCTTAACTCCTTTTTAGACAAATAAGACTCAGCTTATTCTAAATAGAGCGTACATTCGAAGAAATACCCATATTGACGAAAATCCTTGTTTGTAAGCAGAGAATAATTATTATCTATTTGTGGAAGTTATTGATTTCTGAAAAACGATATGCTATACTCAAACTGATGGTGTTGGAAAGAAAGGGGAAGAGTTTATGGGGAATAATAATTTTGAAAGCAGAGCGAAAGGCAATTTTAAAGGTTTGGTAGGCTTTTTTAAAAGCATAGGACTGATAATTTTCACTTTAGGTGTGTGGTCGTGGATTATAGGAGCTTTTATCTGGATTTTAGGGGCATTCGGATGGTTTTTGCTTGCATATGTTTGGAGAAAAAATCTTTTTATACCGCAGGCTGTGTATTCCACAGCCTTTGCTTTTGTTTTGTCTCTTGGGTGGGCTGTTATTATTTGGATAATTATGCTTGTATGGGCCCAGTATCATTATTACAGGCATTACAGGAAAAACAAAAGAAAATTAAAAATGCCGGTTTTTGAAGCGCCGATATTAGCATGGAAAGAACTTGCTTTAGAATCTACAGATATAGAAAAGATCATTAGAGAAAAGTGCATACATCGGGAGACCAATGAAAGCCTGTTTGGAAGTTTTGCTTCTGTAAAAGGAAAGGATTATTTAACCTCCTTTCCTTCGTTGATTATGAAAAAGAATTTTTGCACTCCAAGTGGAGATGTTGTTATTTCTGAAGGTGAAGAAATTACACCAGAAGTTATAAAAAGAATAGCAGAGGAAAGCCTGTACTGGGACTTTATTCATGAAATTTCTGAATACATACCTAAAGAGGAGGAAAGCAAATGACAATATGGGAAGTCATGGGATGGTATGTATTTACTTATCCTCTTGCAATGAGCATAATCTGGACATCTGCAGGGATATATTTCTGGTGGAGGCGTGAGAAAAGTTATTCAAGGAAACCCAGTCAATGGCCGGAAAATTGGCCGTCAGTCACTATTCTTGTGCCCTGCCATAATGAAGAGGTAAGTATTGCAGCGACATGCACGGCTCTACAATTTTTGGATTACCCGGATTACAGAGTAGTATTTATAGATGATGCATCCACCGATAATACAGCGAGTATTATTAGAAGATTTGTTGGTTTAAATCCCAATTTTCATCTCCTGCGACTTTCTGAAAATCAGGGAAAGGCCAATGCTTTAAATATTGCCCTGTCAGTTGCGGTAACAACATCTATTACCGTGGTAATAGATGCTGATACAATTCTTTTACCAGATACACTGAAGTACCTGGTTTATCCCTTTTTAAAACAGCCAAGACTCGGAGCAGTCACTGGCAATCCTATATCTGTCAACAGGAAAAATCTTATTGAAAAGCTGCAGGCGGCTGAATTTTCCTCTATTATTGGACTTATAAAAAGATCTCAGAGAGTGCTGGGAAGGGTGTTAACTGTATCAGGATGTGTTGTAGCATTTCGAACAGAAGTTTTGAAGGAAGTTGGCGGTTTTTCACCATATACTGCGACTGAAGATATTGATATTACTTGGAAGATGCAAAAGCGTTTCTATGAAGTTTGGTTTGTGCCTCAGGCAGTAGCTTTAATACAGTCTCCAGCGACATTGAAAGAATACTGGAAGCAGCGCAAGCGCTGGGCACTTGGAGGCTGGCATTTGCTGCGAACTCATAAAGATATTTTTAAAAGCTGGCACTGGCGCTATCTTTATCCTGTCTATTTTGACTTTGTACTGGGATACTTATGGGCATTTTGTTTTGTCTTTGGCACACTTTTGTGGGCTATAAGCAATATGTTTTTCCATTATCCTCTGGGAATTAGTCCAATTCCAGCCTGGTATGGGGCACTTCTCTCGGTTGCAGGGGTGGTGCAGATGTCGGTTGCTGCCTTTTTGAATTATGACTACGACAGAAACTTATGGAAAACACTTTTCTGGGTTCCCTGGTATTTTATATTTCTCTTTGCATTTGGTGCGCTTACTGTGGTGTGGACGGCTCCAAAAGGACTTTTTGGAAGTTTAGCTGGGGCTGGCAAATGGAAGAGCCCAAAAAGACTTAAGATGGAGAAACCGGATATTCAAGGATGAAAGTGGGACATATAAAAAGGTGGCAGACTTTTTAACTGGGTGAAAATAAATACTATGACAGGAAAATTTTATTGTACTTTTCAAGTGATAAGAGTACAATAGTACTTTGGAAAATAAAAATCATAAACAATTTTTTAAAGATACTTGCAAACAAGCTGGGAGGTACCAACTAATGAATGTTCACTATCCAAAAAAAGTTTTGATTGTAGAGGATAGTAAACTTAATGCGCAAATAACAGCAGATATCCTAGCCAAATACGGATACGAAACAGAGATAGTCACATCAGGCGAAGAGACTGTTGAAAAAGCACTAAATAACATCAAAAGCCCGGACTTAATTCTTATGGACATAGAACTTAAAGGAGCAATCGATGGGATAGATGCAGCAAGAATAATTCAGCAGCATAAAGATATCCCGATTCTATTTCTCACTGCCAATGCCAGTAAAGAAATAATGGAAAAAATAAAGTCAGTTTCAGCCTACGGGTATGCTCTTAAGGGTGTAGATGAATATGTACTTGTATCTCAAATAGAAATGGCTTTTAAGCTCTATGAGGCCAAAATACAGATAAAAAAGAGAGAAGAGCTGTTCCGCAATATGTTTGAAAATCATGACGTAGCAATGATACTTATTGATCCACAAACCGGACGCATCATTGATGCTAACAAAGCTGCCTGTAATTTCTATGGTTATTCCAGAGAAACTATGCTGCAGATGGACATAGAAGCTGTTGTTGGCGTTTCTACCATAGACGGTGGTCAAAAGTGTTCGGAAGCTTTAAAGAAGGGCTGTAATCCCTGCCTTTGCTTCCAACGGTTAGCTAACGGAGAAGAGAGATTAGTAGAAGTATATTCATCCCCTGTAGATTATCAAGGAAAAACACTGATGCATCTGATTATATTTGACATCACCGAACAATGGAAAGCAAAGAGAGAGCTTGAATTTTATAAAAATCTTTTTGAAGACTCACTCAATGAAATTTACATATTCCATCCACAGACACTAAAATTCATTGCAGTAAACCATGGAGCAAGGAAAAATTTGGGATATACTGAAGAAGAGCTTAAAGAAATGACTCCTGTTGACTTAAAACCAGAGTTTACCCTGCAAAGCTTTAAAGAACTTCTTGAGCCCCTTTTAAAAGGTGAACAGAAGCAAATTATTTTTGACACAATGCACCGCAGAAAAGACAGTTCTTTATATCCAGTAGAAATCCATCTGGAACTCATGGAGTTTGATAAAGAAAAGGTGTTTGTAACACTTGCAATTGATATAACAGAGCGCCAAAAAATAGAAAGAGAGTTGAAGGAAAGGAATGAGGTTTTAAGCACTATAATGAAGTCTGCAGGAGATGCTATTATTATGCTTGATGATAGTGGCAAAGTGACATTCTGGAATCCTGCAGCAGAACGCATACTTGGTTATTCAGAAGAAGAAATAATAGGTAAAGATTTGCACATGTTTATGATACAAGATATGCGGCTGTACGAAGCATATAGAGAAGCATTTAAAAGATTCCGTTCAACCGAAAAAGGAAGTGTTGTAGGCAAGACTGTTGAGATGAAGACAAGGCACAAAAACGGCTATGAAATTGATGTAGAACTTTCACTTTCTGCTGTAAAAATTAAAGATGCATGGCATGCAATAGGCATAATTCGCGACATAAGCGAGCGCAAGAGATTTGAGGAACTCCTTTACCGCCAGTCCATTACCGATCCTCTTACAAATATCTACAACAGGCGTTTTTTCATGCAGATGCTGGAGCAGGAAATAGAGCGAACAAAAAGGAATAAAAAGCCCTTTTCACTTGTTATGTTTGACTTAGATCACTTCAAAAACATAAATGACCGTTTCGGTCATGCAGCAGGAGATATTGTTCTTAGAAGTGTTGCCGATACAGTAAAGGGAAGGATACGAAAAACAGATTATTTTGCGCGCTGGGGAGGAGAAGAATTTATAATCCTTTTGCCTGAAACTTCCTTGAATAATGCAGTTGAACTGGCTGAGGAACTAAGAGAACAAATAAGTACAATGGAATTGCAAGGAATAGGGGATGTAACAGCAAGCTTTGGAGTAACTGAATACAGTGACACCGATACTATTGACACAGTTCTTATTCGGGTAGACAACATGCTTTATGAAGCAAAGGGTGAAGGAAGAAATTGTGTAAAGAGCGAATAAAAAAATGGAAATAAAATATAAAGTGGGAGGAGGATAAAAAGAGAGGCTTGTAATAGAGCCTCACTAAAAGAACTATGGAGGAAAGGGAAAATAAAAAGAATATTCTAGTAGTAGATGATTCTGTATTAATACGGCTTATGGCTAAAAATATATTAGAGGCAGAAGGATATAACGTTGAAGCTGCAGCTACCGCTGAAGAAGCAATATTGAAAGTAAAAAATAGAGAAGAATTATTTGATTTAGTAATTGTAGACATTAATCTGCCGAATCAGAATGGTTTTGAATTCATAAGGAAATTAAAGTCAGAAGAAAAATACAGAGGCATCCCGGTAATGATATTGAGCGCAGATGCTACAGCACCTTCAATTAGACAGGCAGTAGAAGCTGGTGCAGTAGAATATCTCATTAAACCCTTTAAAGCAGCTGAGCTTGTAAAACGTGTAGTAAAGCTAATAGGATATGTTAAAGAAGAAGAACACTATCCGGAACTTAAAGAGCTGCTGAAAAAAGAAATAAATCGGGCAAAAGAGGCAATGAAAATCTTTCTTTAGTGTTGGCACAATACAACGGGGAAATCAAAATTGAAATTTCAAAAATAGCAGATCAGCTAAAGAACAAACTTCGTGACATAGATACAGTATTTGAGGTTGATAAAAATACGCTGGCTTTAATTCTTCCTGTTACAGGAGCTGATGGCGCAGCGGTTGTAAGAAAGAAAATTAAAAGTGAGCTGCCGGGTAAGTGGCATTTTTGCATATGTACATATCCTGATAACGGGAAAAATGAAGAAGAGATAATTAATTTTGCAAAAGAAAGCTTAATGAAAGAAATATCAGATTCAGGTTAAAAAACAGGGGAAACAAAGGAAATATAAAATGAAAAGAACTGTATGTTACTGTTTCATTGTGCATAGATATAAAAATTTACAGATCCTTTTATTAATTTACATTACAAAAATAAAGGAAGTTTTTAAGATGTGATTAAAATACTTCTAATAGAAAGGGGATTATTTTTATAAATGAATAAAAACAAGAAGGTTATAATTGCAACGTTTATATTTGCTTTGGCAATAATTATAGGACTTCTGGAAAGAGAAAAAATCTTACAAAAGTTTTTTTCTGTTCTTTTGGTACTTGTAATTTTTGCTACGATATGGGATATATACGATGTATTTAAAGCTAAAAAACATTTTGGACAAACAAAATGGAATATCAAAACTAATAATAATTTCTTGGCGTTAGCAATAAGTGTATATGTCATTTTAATAGTAGCAAGTGCCAATACTAACTTAAAGGATACATTACATACAAAACTTCTTGCAATGGCTTTTATAGCCGGGATAGCTTATTTGGTTCGTTCACTAATGCCAAACGGAATTAACGAAAAAGGTATAATGCACTGGGGAGTATTTCACACGTGGGATGATATTGATAGCTATAGTTTTACAGATAAGTACCTTGTAATTACTTTAAAACCGAATAATAAGAAAATTACATTCATTGTTGACAAAGATGAAAAAGAAATGATAAAGAATTTTTTAAAAGAAAAATTTAAAAAATAAGGAGATAGATCAAAATGTTAAAGCTTATTATACAAGCCCTATTTTCAGGTGTAGTCTTCATATTTTTACTATTTTTCTTATCTGAAAAAGCGAGAAATGATTATAAGAAAAGAGGTTTAAAACCTTTTATTTACATGTTTTTAGTTTATGTTGCAGTAGATATTTTTATTGGATTAATCATCAAGTAAGAAAGTAAAATTATAAAAGTAAGGAGAGAAAATAATGGCCATTAAAAAAAACACTATAAAGTTACAAGATGTTTTTCTTTCACAGGTTAGGAAAGAAAAAGTATCCGTAATAATTTATCTACTTAGAGGCATTCCATTAACAGGAATTATTAAGGGATTTGATAATTATGTAGTTGTTTTAGAAACAGAAGATAGTCAGGAAATAAAAATTTTAAAAAGTGCAATTTCTTCAATAGTATTGACTAAACCTATTATTTTTATGTAATCGGATAACAATGTTAGCTGAAATATCTTCGCATGTAACTTTTAAAATTATTTGCACTTCCAGATGCGATTGGAACAGTTGTTTGCGTAAGTTATAAGTATATTTTAAGCACAATCTTTTCGATTAATTTATCAATAACCAAGAAATAGTTATTTTTAAAATTTTATGGGAAAGAAAGGGACTTTTATTGTTGATACCTGATAGCTGGTAAAAAATAGATGAGCAGATTTCAAAAAACAAATTTTTAGCTGAGCTATAAAATTTAATAAACTTGTATTTATCTTCTTCAAGGGAGGATTGAACATCATCGTAAATATCTGAAAAAGAAAGTTGTTTAGTTTTGATTTTCATAGGATTTCCCCCATTTCTTTTTTGGGATTTGGTTCTCTATATAAATTCGACGAAAGTGGAGGAATTCCTTTGAAAGTATATAGCAGAATCCCTTAATCCATAAGGATTTTGGGATTCTGCAAAGACCTAATATAAATACATCTTTATGGAGGTGTCAAAATTGAAGCAATCAAAATTTTGGAAAGTTTTAGCAATGGTATTTTTAATTCTTCTAAATATTAACATTACAAAAGCTTTTGCTGAAATTACAACTGATATTAATATTTCTGAATACGAACAATTATTACAAAATACATGCTACTATGCCACTGCTAATCCTATAAATAATCCTCAAATAAAAATCAATTATCAAATTGAAAAAAATCAACTATTATTTACATCCATGAGTATTAGTAATGATGGTACTCTTTATGCTGGTACATTCGCAGGTAAATTATATGCTTTTAACCAAGATGGAAGCATAAAATGGAGCAAGCAATTAGAAAAATTAGGATACAGTATTTTTATAGCATATAAAGATGGAATGATATATGCAACATCTGGTCTTGGAAATGTTTATGCAGTTGATCAAAACGGTAATATTAAATGGACATTAAATATAGGACAAGGTTTTTTGGGAAGTCCCGTTGTTGATAAAGATGGTAGTCATATTTATATTGCATATTGGGACAAAAACGGAGATAAAATATATTCAATTACAAAATTAGGCATAAGTGATTTTCAAACTAATCTCGATACTAATTCACCTCTAACACACATTGTACTAGATCCCCAAAAAGATATATTATATGTTGGTTCAGATGATGGGAAGTTATATGCTATAGATCTTTCCATTGTCGTCAATTTTAATAATACAATGTCTATGCCAGGAAATGTTATATGGAAATATCAAGTAAATAATAAAATTTCAGATCTTATGGTTGATAATAATAGTATAGTTTATTTTACAGCTGGTAATATATTGTATGCATTAAAGCCTGATGGATCTCTTAATTGGAAATATAACCTGCCTGATGGTGTTCCTAATACAATAGCAACAGATAATAACACAATTTACATAGGTTCTAAAATAGATAATACAAATTTAAATCAAACAACAAACAATGCAAAAATTTATGCACTTGCAAATGATGGAACATTGAAATGGATATATCAAACTGGAGACAAAAACATTTTACGTATCGCAATTGATAAAAATGGCAATATCTACTTTACATCATATGACAGTATAAAGTTTAAATTATCTTCAATTACGCCAAATAGTACTGAAAGATGGACAATTTCAAATTCAACATGGAATCCGTTTATTGTTTTTGGTATTGGTGGTATGGATAAAAATAATTTATATTTAGATTTAGGAAATGAGATTTCAATAATTTCAGATAAATCACATAGTGCAATTCAATTATGGATTGGGAAAAATTATTATATGAAAGATGGCAATAAATATACAATGGATGTAGAACCTTTTGTTGATAATAATGGCAGAACCATAGTACCACTTCGCTTTGTCTCTTATGCATTAGGTTTATCGCAAGACAATATAAGTTGGGATGAAAATACTCAAACTGCTACTATAAACTTTAATAACAAGATTATAAGATTTACTATCGGTAAAAATATTTATACAATAAACGGAATTGCCTATACAATGGATACAGTACCTATTAGTAAAAATGGACGGGTAATGTTGCCTGTTAGGTATGTTGTCAATAGTTTAGGATACAATATTTCTTTCGATCCTCAAACTCAAATGATAACTATAACTATCCAGCAATAAATTAACAATAGTAACTAGAGGTGCGTATATTTGATACATTATAATTCAGTTCATAGATTTAGAAAATAAAAAAACTTTAACCGAATATAAACAAGAACTTACCTCAGGCAGGCTCAAAGCCTGTCTTTTATATAAAGCTCCTGTTTTCAAAGAGAAAAAACAGGAGCTTTTATTTTCTTTTTTAACACAAATTTAACAAAAAGTTTCATGGAAAGACTAAACTTAATAAAGAATTTATCGAAATAAATAGTATAAAATAACACAAAAGGATGGATTTATATGAAATTCATACCCAAAGAAATAAAAATAAAAGGCAAAATACTGGTTCTTCCGTATGATCAATATCCTGTTGATGAAAATGAAGAGGGATTTTTTGTTCTTGATTTTTCAAGAAGATTTGAAGACCCTGACCTATCAAAACTTCCGGTTTTGCCTGTCAGAGTTTCTTCAAAGCAGGAAAGATATCTAATCAAAAAATACAACGTAATACTGGGGGAGTTTAAAGACATATGATAAATATAAACTTCAAAACAAATTACAAAATTATACATTTCACGAATGAGATAGGCAAATATATGGCAGGTGGTATAGCAACATACATAGATCAATTATACAAACACCATACGGAAGACACAGGATTTGTCCATTTCTATGATGATGAGACACTTGCTGACATAAGAATAGAATCATATCCCGGCATAAAAGACATATTATCAGTTTCATACAAAGAAATAGGAAGACTAAAAGAGCTAAACTTCCAGATAGCCGTAGTTCACTTTTACGGTTTGAGTTTTATAGCAGATGAAGAAATACTAAAAAATAAAAAATTGATATATGTAGTCCATTCAGTTCCAACGACAGAACCATATACAATAGAAGATCCATTTGGAGGCAATTATCAAATACAGAAAGACTTTGAAACACTGTCTTACAGAGCAGATGCAATGGTTTGCGTGTCAGAGGCAGAAAAAGAAAAATTAAAAACGCTTTATCCCGAACTAGAAAACAAGATTTACGTTATACACAATGGAATGGAATTTGACAGCGCAGATAGTATAAAAAGAAGCATAAAACCAACCAGAAGAAACTTTGGCTTTATAGGAAGGCTTGACTACAGAAAAGGGCTTTTAGAATGCATAAAAGCATTTAAAAAAATAGATGGAGAACTTCACATTGCCTGTGACAATCAGGATCCTTTTTACCTAAGCACAATACTTGACTATATTGAAGCTGCAGAAATGCAAAATAAAATACACTTTTATGGATGGTGCCATGGCGAAAGGAAAAAAGCATTTCTAAATTCACTTGATGCCCTTATAATTCCTTCGCTTTATGAGCCTTTTGGGTATGTAGTGTTGGAAGCAATAAACACAAAAACTCCAGTAATAACAAGCAGAAACGGGGGAATTTCTGAAATTATAGGGGGGTACAAATACACCTTTGACCCTTATGAAGAAGGAGAAATAGAAAAAGCAATAAAGACATTTCATGAAGATACAGTAGAAGAAATAGAAAAAGAAATGGAAAAACTTTGTAAAAGAAAAGAATTTTTTACAGCACAGAAAATGGTAGAAAAGTATACAAATTTATTCAACTCTCTCTTATAATGTACATTATACGCCAAAACACTGGCGTGTAATTAATAAATCAATACAAACTCAGAAAGAGAGGTGAGATATGTAGATTTTCTTATTGACCGTATAACAAAAGAAAAATAAAATAAGGGAGAGGAGAAAATGTATGCATTAGAAGCAGGAGGAAGTTACAAAACCTCAACAGTTTCGACAAAACAAAGCGGATACCTATCAAAAGGTTCTAGAGGAGAAGACGTAAAGGCAGTACAGCAGGTATTAAACAAACTGGGATATGCTACAGGTGGAGTTGACGGTATATTTGGGAAAAGCACAGATGCAGCAATAAGGGCTTTTCAAAAAGCGAATGGACTCACCCCAGATGGAATAATAGGTCCCCAGACACTTAAGGCACTAACAAAAGCAGCAAACAACATATCAAGTGCAAATGAAGCACCAAAAGCAAGTACAGCATCGACGCCTGTAAAACCTGTAACATCAAGTAGCGGTAGTACAACACCTGTGCAGCAGAAAAGCTCAAACATTTATCAAGCATCGCAAAACACATCAAATACAAAAACAGCAGGCACATCATATGTAGCTCAAACAAGCACAAATAAGAGCTATAATGGGAGTACAACTCCGGTGCCATCAAATTCTGTTACAACCAATACGGTAGTATCGAACAAAACATACTCAAGCAGTGCAAGTACAGCTCCTGCATTAAATGGAAGTACCACAGCAAAGTCTGTATCTATAAGTACGATACCTATATCAGCAGGAGGAAGTGTGACAACCGTATATAAAAATGCAAGTGCATCACCTTCTGTTATTCCTGCAGGAGGTAGTACCACACCAAGTTCAGCAAAAAATAATGCTGCAATAACAGCCTATACAGCATACAGCAAAAGTGGAAGCACAACGCCTGTGCAAACGAATGGAAGCCCTTATCCATCATATCTTAAAAGCGCCAGTACAACGCCATACATATCGGCAAGCACCACACCGGTGATATACAACAAAAGTGGTAGCACGACACCAATAGCAGGGGGAAGTACAACACCAAAATTAAATATAATTGCCGGGCAAATAGATGGAAGTACAGCACCACAAAATTATAAAATATACGATAAAAATGGACAGATAACAACAAACCAGCAAAATGTAAATACAGTAACAGTACTAAAAAATTTTGGAGAAGGCATAGGTGATGCAGTAGTTGACACATTAAAAGGGATATGGACAATAGCAACGCGTCCAGTAGAGACTGCAGAAGGGATAGCCTATACAGTAACCCATCCTGTTGAGGCAGCAAATGCAATAAAAGAGGACGCAATAAAGACATATAACGACTTTAAAACAGGGGATGCAAATACAAAATCAAAGATAGCAGGAAGAATAGTAGGGGAAATAGGATTAGCAGTAGTAGGGACGAAAGGGATAGACAAAGGGATTAAAGTAGTAAAAGAGGCAACAGTATTGGCAGGAACAGCAAAAGCAGCGGAAGCAACAGTAGATGTAGCAAAAGCAGGGAAAGCGGTGGGAGTTGCAGAAAAAGCCATAAAGAATGTTTCTTCAAGTGCTGAGAAAGTAGAAGCAACAACTGTAAAAGAAGCCACTTCAAGCCCATCAAAAGTTGCCTCAAAATGGCTTGACGAAAATGGCAAACCTATATGGCCTCCAAATGATGGATTTGAAGGTACACCAGTTAAGAGGGTATTCAAACCAGGAGAGAGATTTGATAGATATGGAAAAGAGATAAATGGATATTTTACAGCACCAGTAGGGACGCCATTTGAAATGAGATCACTGCCTCCAGAAGTTAAAGTAACTGCAAGTTATCATGTATATGAAGTAGTAAAGCCATTTGAAGCATTAGAAGGTAAGACAGCTCCATGGTTTGACCAGCCGGGAGGAGGGATACAATATAAAATGCCAAAGACGATAAAAGAATTAATAAATGAAGGATATATAAGGGAGGTAAAAGTAAAATGAATGTACAAGAATTAAAAGAAAAACTAATACAAGCAGGAGTAATAGACATTTGGTGGAGTATACCAGGACATTTTGAGCCTTTTGGTATCTTTTGGTTAGAACAAAACAATGATGGAACATGGATAATGTATGACCAAGATGAAAGGGGAAATAAATATACAATAAAGATTTTCACATCAGAAGAAGAAGCATGTGACTTTTTTTACAATTATGTAACTAAAGAATATGAAAAAGAAAAACCTTATATAGGTAAAGGAAAAGATTTGTAAAACTTGGCACCATAGCTTTAAAGCTATGGTGCCAGACTATGTGCGCCCGGCATGGGCGATAGCTAGGCGGTGAAAGTCCGCTGTGGGCTTGGTAGTGGGAACCACTAGCCAAGAGCAAGGGTGTCCATCGTGAGGTGGAATCTGAAGGAAGCTTAAGGCAAAATCTCGGTCTGATGAACAAGAACCAGA
>Ga0208663_100116_pt1 | contig 13376 bp, 15 predicted proteins | sample Wag42014_10_10_FD_187327 | JGI IMG/M metagenome (GOLD analysis project Ga0208663, IMG submission 187327) | Deep subsurface shale carbon reservoir microbial communities from Ohio, USA - Utica-2 Time Series 2014_10_10 (SPAdes) (version 2) ...
GGATCCCCTGTTTTCTGAAAAAGACTACTGTAACCCGAATCCTGCTTGGGGTAATGTGTTATGGTCTGAAAATCCTCCTCAGAGTCAAATACTGTTTAAATAACAGGGGGTGAAACTAAACACGCCCTTCAAAAAGGTAAAGCTTAAAAAGAAATGCTTGTAAGTGAACACAGTCAAGATCATGGAGGGATTAAAATGGCGAGGTTTCCTGAAGCTGAGGCAAGGCTATTTAGGAAGTACATATGCATGAGGTGTGGTGCTACTAACCCCTGGAAAGCAGAGAAGTGCAGGAAGTGCGGATACAAGGGACTAAGAGCAAAGGCTAGAGAACCAAGAGGAGGAGCAGGACGTTAGAGTCATTTGAGCTTGTTCAGCATTTCTTCTATAAATTTTATTCCTTCTTCGAGAAGTTTCTCTCCCTTTTCCGTAAGCTTGTAGTATTTTCTGGAGGGCTTTCCAGTCTCGCTCTCCTGCCATTCTGAAGTGACGTAGCCTTCGTGTTCGAGCTTGTAAAGCACTACATAACTGCTCACGGTGGCGGGTTCAAATCCAAATCTCTCCCTTATCTCATTTTTGAGCTCATATGCGTACATAGGCCTTTCTTTTAGCAGTCTCAGTATGTAGATCCACATAACTTCTTTTGTCATCTTCTCTTTGAGTCTTTCCATAGGTGTTGCCATATGTATCACCCTCAATGACACATATTATTTGCTCTTAAAACATTTATGCTTATATAAGATAGTTTTTATACAATTTAAACATTTTGCCACTGTAAAATCCAAAAGCAAAAGGGTTTTAATTGCAGAAACCTAAAGACAAATGGTGAGTCACTATGAACTTCGACTTTGGCGGAATAATGGGTGATATGGGTATAGGGGCTGCTGTTGGGTTTATCACAGGTTATGCGCTTAAAAAGTTCATAAAAATAGTACTCACTTTGATAGGTGCATACATTTTAAGCCTTTTCTGGCTCCAGCAAAAAGGAGTTATAACAATAAACACCGATGCCCTCTTTAACTTTGCGGAAAGTGCAACTACATCAACCTTAAGCTTGGCTGATAAAGTAGTGGGGATTTTACCCGGAACAGGGGCATTTGTTGCGGGCTTTTATTTGGGCTTCCGCAAAGGTTAAATTCTGCTTTATTTATTTTCTCTTATGAGTTATGAGAGAAAAGTTATGCTTCGGCATTCAATAGCGAGTATAGTTGCCCTTGCTCTCTTTGGCCTCAGCAGGCTTATTTACAGCATAGTTATCTCAAGAAGATTCGGTGTCGAAGTTTTGGGAAAGGTAAATTCACTTATATCGCAGGCATTTTTACTGGCAGTTCCCCTAAGCTTTTTTGCAGTTGCTCTGGGGAAGTATGCCTCCGAGTTTCTAGGGAGGGGAGAAATGGAAAAAATAAAGTCCATATCAACTTTGGGATTTTCTTTCCCTTTAGCTGGCTTGGTTTTAGTTCCTTTTAACTTTTATCTGGCCATTCTGGCAGTCTTGAGGGCTCTCCAGCTGACGTTTCGCAGCTTTATCTATGGCCTTCACAAAGGTGAGGTTTACGCTTATACAATGATTGGAGCGTTTGTGCTATTTATTGGAGGATTTTTATCGGAAAATTACTACCTCCCCTACATTGGCCTTCTTTCTGGCGTGGCCATTTTTGGATTTTTGTACCTTTTTAGGGAGAGGCTGTTTGGAAAACCCTCCTTGGAGACCCTTAAACCTCTTTTGAGGTATTCCAGCTTTGCATTTCTTGGGACAGTTTCGGGGGTTTTTCTTATTCAAGCCCCATACTTCCTAACCGAGAAGCTTGCTTCTCCCGAAGCTGCAGGCATTGTTTCGGCTTCTCTTTCGGCGGCATTTTTGTTGACTTACCTGCCTCAGGTGCTTCAATCTGCGATAATGCCCTTATACTCTTACAAATATGGGAAAAATGAGATGGAATACGTGAAGAGACTTGCTGAAGACTCCACGAAGCTGCTGTCCTTTATAGTGGCTTTGGCGGTTTTTATCCTTATGCTTGTCGGAAGAGAAATTTTATCGCTACTCTTTGGGTTTAATCTGGGTAGAGAGTTCTACCTAACTCTCATGGCGGTAGAAACGTATATAGCGTACAACCCCAGCATAGTGGCGCTGAACTCGACAAAATATGTAAAAGAAGGGACCATAATTTCACTCCTGGGCGCTGTGGTTTCTCTCGCTGCTTGGATATTCTCGATAAGCTCTTTTGGAGAATATGGGGCTGTTTTCGGACTCTTTCTGGGATATCTAACGATACTAACTGGCACATTAGTTGTGGCAAACAAGAAGCTGGGAGTTTCGCTTACTTCTTATACTCAATTTGCTGTGGCTCTTCTACTGCAGTTCACTGTATTTCTCTCAAAAACTCTCCTGTTATTGGCTTTTGTGGCATACGTTGGAATATTCAGAAAAGAAATAAAAAGGGTGTTCGAGCTGTTTAAACCTTTCCGTGATAGAGGATTTTAATGAGCTCCTCTGGTAATCCTTCTGCTCTTATTTTGTCCTCTATGATCTTCTTGTCATATTCAACTTCTACGAATTTTGTGTGCAGGTTATCAGCGTTTATGAGGGCAAAAGTTGCTTTGTGCTCTTTTCCCGGCGGGAATCCAATGCTGCCGGGACATACTACCCTTCCGTACCTTGTCATGGCATTGACCGGGAGTTTTGGTGATGCTACTAATAGAAGTTCGTAGTCCTTTACCGGTCTCATGACGGCTTCATAGTATGAGGTAGGCTGCTCTGGAAGAACCTTGCCCTCGAAGGGGTTTAATGGGCTTCCGTAGACCCCGAAAATGTCGTTCTTGCCTATTTTATCAACTAGGTATATAGGCAAATCTCTTATGAACTCCCTTCCTTCATGGCCAAGCTTTTCCCAGGTGTATTTTAATGCCTTCTTTACATACGGCTCGATGGCAAGTTCATCGATATAATCCGGCCCTTCGGCATGGGGATCACTCATGGCTATTATCTGGTCAAATTCTCCCCTGATTATCTTTACATTGTTGGTCTTTATCAGGTCATCAAGAGCATCAAGAACTTCCTTTGGATAGGGGAACAATCCAATTATGTTTCCGAGGATGTAATATTTTTCAATCTCGTAGCCTTCTTCTTTGAGTTCCTCAATTTTTCCGAGGGCTTTCATGAGGGCTGGGAAGTTTCCGTTGATGTTCGCCAGTACTGCCACGTATGCCATTCCTACCACCCCCCAATTTTTCTAACTTTATTTTACTAAAAAGGAGTATTTAAGCTTTTCGAAATTCGGAAGGATCAAAGAACCAGGAGCTTTCTTTTCTTTTTCTTCTTTTGGTTGGTTCCTGCATTGCTGAGCAGATAGAGCATCAACGCGTCCTCTATCATCTCTACCACCTCCAGAATACTACTTTGTTTCGGAGTGGGGAAATGCGGCGTATGAGAAACGCTCTGTATTTTAATTACTAGGCGTTATTTAAAAATTTTTGGTTTACTTTTTAAGTACAGGTTGTTCAAGAACAAAGATGTGGCGCCCCGGCGGGGATTTGAACCCCGGACCTCGAGGTCCGCAGCCTCGCGCCCTATCCAGACTAGGCCACCGGGGCAACCCAAGAAAACTTTGGGAGAGGCCTTATAAATTTTGCCCGCGAGTTTCTTCATGGTGGTATATGTGGACAGGATGAAGAAATTCTTGGAGTTTCTTCGGGAAGGTAATTATGATGGTGCGCTGATAACCCCCTGCAGCAACCTATATTACCTAACCGGTATGGTCCCTCAGGCGACCGAGGAGAGACTTTTTCTTCTTGTGGTCAACAGAGAGGGAGAAAGCGTTCTAATAGCGCCCAAGCTCTACGAAAACGAGGTTGAATGGGAAAATTCAGTATTCTGGAGCGATGAAGAGAACCCCTATGAAATCCTTGAAAGGGTGTTAGCTTCTCTGAATTTGAAGGGCGGTAAGATCCTGGTGGAAGATACAATGAGGGCGAGCTTTCTAATCCACATTGAGCGACTTTTGGAGGACTGCACTCTCTATCCGCTGAGCGTCATTACAAGAGAGATGAGAATGCGCAAAGATGAAAAGGAGCTAAGCCTGATGAAAAAGGCCGCTGAAATTGCAGACAAGGTTTTCTATGAAATAATAAGCAGGGATTTGGTGGGAAAGAGTGAAAAGCAAATTGCGCTGGAAATTGAGTTTCTCATCAGGGAGCTTGCGGACGGAGTGTCTTTCTCGCCTATAGTGGCTTCTGGGAAAAATGCTGCAAATCCTCACCATACACCGAGTGAAAGAAAAATAAGGCCCGGAGACTTCGTGATACTTGACTTTGGGGCAAAGTATGAAGGTTACTGCTCCGATATCACGAGAACCATAGCCATAGGGCACCCGAATGAAAAGCTCAAAGAAATCTATGAGGTTGTCAAAGAAGCCCAAGAGAGTGCTTTTCAGAGTGTCCGCGAAGGAATAAAGGCTAAGGATGTTGACAGGGCAGCAAGGGATTATATATCCGAGAGAGGTTATGGTAACTACTTCATCCACAGAACGGGGCATGGACTTGGGCTTGAAGTGCATGAAGAGCCCTATATAAGTCAAACGAATGAGAGAATTCTTGAAAAAGGTATGACGTTTACCATTGAGCCGGGCATTTACATTCCCAATCTTGGAGGAGTGAGAATAGAAGACGACGTAGCTGTGGAAAAAAAGGGAAAGAGGCTCACAAACGCCGAAAGGGAGCTAGTAATACTTTGAACCTCCTACGTAGACATCTAGAACTTTTATGTTTTTCAGTTCTTTCTCTTCAACTTCAAACGGATCCTTGTCCACCACAACGAAGTCTCCGAATTTACCCTCTTCGAGGGTTCCGAGGTCATCTTCGGCGTGCATTATATATGCAGAGCCGTATGTGTAACTGTAAAGGCTTTCTTCTAGGGATAGACATTCGTCTTTTGTGTGCAGGTAGGTCTCAACATTCTCAAATTTTCCTCTGGTAACTGCTGCGTAGATTGTTTCCCACGGATTTACGGGTTCTATGGGAGAGTCAGTTCCGAAGCCTATCACGATTTGCTTCAGCATGCTCTTGAAGGGGTAAATCCACTTTGCCCTCTCTTCCCCAACTCTCCGTACCGCCCACCAGTCGCTTATTACAAACCTCGGCTGAACCGAGGCAACAACTCCAAGCTCTTTCATCCTTTTTATTTGGTCTTCCCTCAAAATTGATGCGTGTTCTATACGGTTTCTCTCTCCCCTGAACTTTTCGTAGACGTCTAGGATCATATCGGTTGTTTTATCACCTATTGCATGGACAGCCATCTGGAGGTCCAGCTGGCGGGCTTCTCTCACTATCTCTTCGAGTTCCTCCTTGCTTATGTTGGGATGTCCGGTTGTTGGGGCGTCTGCATAGGGCTTAGAAAGCCACGCTGTTCTGGCTCCAAGGCTTCCATCCGCAAGGACTTTTATCCCCATGATCTTTACTCTACTACTTCCAACCTCTTTGGTGAGCCCCAGGCCTTTTAGTTCTTTAAGAAGGGAAGGGTTCAGATACACAAAAACTCTAATGGGGAGCCTTTCTTTGTTATCTAACTCCAGGAGGGCCCTGAGGCTTTTCTCATTTACACTCACAAAGCCAACCGCTGTGACGCCCTGAGAAAGAACGAACTTTGCCCCCTCTTCGATGAAGTGTTTGTAGTCTTCGAGCGTTAAAGTTTCATTGATAACATCTCTCACCTTTTCTAGGGCGTTTTCTTTTACTATTCCGGTTTCAGGGTCTGCGTCTTCATCTTCGTCCAAACCTACGATTTCTATAGCTTTCGTGTTCAGTACAGCCGCGTGGAAGCAGGTTCTATACAGAAGCACGGGCTTGTTATCGACGACCTCGTCCAAATCTTTTCTCGTGGGATACCTTCCAAGTTCCTCCTGGTCCCATCCAAAGCCAAGAATCCAGCTTGTGCTTGTTTTTTCTGCGTATTCTTCGAGCTTCCTCTTTAGTTCCTCTATGCTTTTTGTCCCCTTTAAATTGAGCATTTTCAAAGACTGTCCGAGGGAGTTTAGATGCATATGTGAATCAATAAAGCCCGGCAGAACAGTTTTTCCGCCCAGATCTACTACTTCTCCTCCGAGCTCTTCGGCAATTTTTTGGGCCTTTTCACTTTTTCCCTCGTAAATAACCTTTTCATTGGCTATTACAATAGCTTCTGCAGTTCTCAGTGGTTTAAAAGAGACGTATATTTTTCCGTTTACAAAAGCCCGTATCAAGTTATCCACCCTTTCTTAGTCTGTCGATACTCTTTTATATCCCCTTTGGTTGGCTATCAAAAAGTCCTTAAACTGGAAGGGCTAATTTCTCAATAGCCGATGAAGAGCGGTTTCGGAGCTGAGATGTGATGTAACCAGCTATCGCTGAGGCTCATATTTATAAGTTCATCTGGTGATCACAACCCGGTGAGGGCGAATGTTTGGAAAACTAAAGGAAAAATTAAGCTCATTCGTGGATAAGGTGGCTCAAACTGAAATAAGCGAAAAAGACGTTGAAAACGCACTCTGGGATCTTGAGCTGGAGCTTTTAGAGGCTGATGTAGCCTTGGAAGTTGTTGAGGAGCTTAAAGAAAAAATAAAACAGAAACTTGTTGGACAGAAGGTTAAGATAGGTACAAACAAAAAGGAGATTGTTGAGAAAGCGGTTAAAGAAGCAGTACTTGAAGTCTTAACGCCTGAAAGGCGCATAGATTTGTTAGAGATGATAAAATCAAAACAGGAAAAGCCGTTCGTGATAGTTTTTGTTGGGTTCAACGGTAGCGGGAAGACCACCACAATAGCTAAACTTGCCAGCTGGCTTAAGAAAAATGGTTTTAGCGTCGTTATTGCTGCCAGCGATACCTTTAGGGCGGGAGCTATAGAGCAGGTAGAGGAACACGCAAAGAGGGTGGGTGTTAAGCTCATTAAGCACGGCTATAAGTCTGATCCGGCGGCTGTGGCTTACGATGCTATAGAGCACGCAAAAGCAAGGGGAATTGACGTGGTTTTAGTAGATACCGCCGGAAGAAACGAGCTGAACAGAAATCTAATGGATGAAATGAAGAAGATAGTCAAAGTTGCGAAGCCAGACCTTGTTATATTTGTTGGAGATGCCCTTGCAGGAAATGCAATAATAGAACAGGCGAGACAGTTCAATGAGGCGGTTAAGATTGATGGGGTTATCCTAACGAAGCTTGACGCAGATGCGAGGGGAGGTGCTGCATTGAGCATAGCTCATGCCATCGGGGCTCCAATACTCTTTGTTGGGGTTGGCCAGGGGTATGGGGATTTAATGCCCTTTGACGAAAAATGGATGCTGGAAAAGATTTTTGGTGAGTGAAAATGCTGCTATTTTTTAAAACTTTCCTTTATGTGTTTGCGGCCCTCTTTGCGGTGATGAACCCAATAGGAGCTGTCCCAGTGTATCTTTCCATTGTCCAGCAATGTAAGTCATACGAAGGGAGGATAAGCCTGGCAAAGAGAACTTCTGTGGCTGTTTTCATGACCCTGATGACCTTTGCACTCGTGGGAGAGTGGATATTCAAGTTTTTTGGCGCTACAATAGATGCCTTTGCAATTGCAGGGGGCATTCTGCTCTTCAGAATGGCCTTGGAAATGCTGAGTGGTCACCTTTCGACCATAAAAATAACCCGCGAAGAGGAGGAAGAGGCAGTAACCCTAAGCGAGATTGCTATAATTCCACTTGCAATTCCGTTGATATCGGGGCCTGGCTCAATAACAACTGTAATGATATATATGGCAAAGAATACCAGCTATCTGGGGAAAGTGGCTGTACTCCTTGCGATTGTTGTGGCTAGCCTTTCAGTTTACATAGTGCTCATGTCTGCAGAAAAAGTCCAGCGGAAACTTGGTAAAGTTGGAATAAGGCTTATTACAAGAATGATGGGGCTTATACTGGCTTCAATGGCGGTTCAACTCGTGATTAATGGAATTAAGGGGGCTTTTGGACTTTAAGGGTAACATTTTTAAATTTTTTAGGTAACCCTAACTGTGGGTGAGATATTGATAATAGCTGAAAATCTGACAATTTATTATGATGGCTACAGGGCGGTTGAAGATATAACCTTTAGGCTGAGTAGTGGAGAGACCCTTCTTCTGCTGGGTCCAAACGGTGCAGGAAAAACGAGTCTTCTTAGAACAATTGCGGGCCTTCATAAGTCATATACGGGCAAGCTTCTTGTTTTTGGGAAGCCTCCTGCTGAAGTAAAGGATTTAATTTCTTACGTTCCTCAGAGCCACTCTCTCAACGAACGTGTACCTCTAAAGGCCATTGAAGTTGTTGCAATGGGTGCCCTTTACAAAAGAGGCTTCATCCATTTTAATATCCCGAAATCCGTCTTAAAAGAAGCGGAAGAGGCTTTAGAATTTGTGGGATTAGGTGATATTAAAAACAAAAGGTTTGCGGAACTCAGCGGGGGGCAGAAGCAGAGGGTTTTATTAGCGAGGGCACTCGTTTCAAAGCCTAAACTTCTCCTTTTGGATGAGCCTTTATCGGCCCTTGACCCCAGTGCAAGAGTGGAAGTCGTTTCAGTACTTGCAAAGATAAAGCGAGAAATGGGAATCACGATGATAATAACAACTCACGACCCAAATCCATTAACTGAAATAGGGGACAAGGTAATGCTTGTCAATAAAAGACTTGTGGCCTTTGGAACGCCGGAAGAAGTTCTAAGGGATGAAATAATTACCAAGGTTTATGGGTCTTTAGCTAAAGCTGTTAAAGTGGGAGAGAGAATGTACTGCTTTATAGGGGACGTCCACATTCACGGGAGGGAGAGAAGATGATCCCCGAGTACCTGCTCAGGGCTCTTTTAGCAGGTATAATGGTGAGTGTTTTGCTGGGTATGTTAAGTCCTCTAATAAACATGAAAGGCTTGGCTTTCCTTACTCACGCCACTTTCCATACTCTGCTCTTTGGGGCAGTTTTGGGTATGATACTCGGGCTGATACTTGAAAATTTCTCCCTTATTCTGTGGATGGCGCTGATAGTCACGATTTTTGTTGTTGTCTTGATTGCTCTCCTTGAAGACAGGGGATTCAGCAGTGACACTGCAATAGGAGTAATAGCGAGTTTTATAGCTGGCTCGACAGTATTGGCATTTGGAGTTCTGTACAAGGTTATGGCAAGCAGGCCCTATTTTGCCCTCTCCCAGAGTGTGGTTTCATATTTAACCGGGGAGCTTTTTCTGATAACCCTCAACGACTTGATGTTTTTGGTCTTGGGGGGTGCCGTAATATTCTTTGTCATGCTCGCATTTTACCGTGATTTCCTGTACGTCAGCTTTGATGCTGAGGGAGTTGAGGCTTATTCTGGCAATGCGAGGTTTTACCTTACTCTGCTCTATGTCCTTGTAGGAGCCACTGGTGCGTTGATAGTCAGAACTGTCGGGCTGATAACCCTGCAAGTTGTGGCAGTCCTGCCTGGGACAATAGCCGTGATGCTCAGCAATGATTTGAGAAAGATTCTCGGGATAAGTTTGGGTTTAACCCTCTCAGTGCAAGTACTCTCTATAGTGCTGGCTTACTTAACAGACATCCCTCCAAGCGGAATAGCCACAATAGTGCTGGGACTTGTCTACGGACTCTTGGTTCTAAGGAGGTAAGGGAAATGAAGATGGGAGGAATAGACGAAGCCGGCAGAGGACCTGTTATAGGGCCTCTTGTAATTGCAGCAGTAGTTGTTGATGAATCTCGTATAGGGGAGCTTGAATCTCTGGGAGTTAAGGATTCAAAAAAGCTAACACCCAAAAAAAGAGAGGAGCTTTTTGAAAAGATCGTTAGCATAGTGGATGACTATTTTATTCTCAAACTATCTCCAGAAGAGATAGATAGTAGGGAAGGCACAATGAACGAACTTGAAATCGAAAGCTTTGCCAGAGTGTTAAACTCCCTTAAAGTTAAGCCGGATATCCTCTACATAGATGCTGCAGATGTCAAAGAGGAGCGCTTTGGCGATATCATAGGGGAAAAGCTTTCCTTCTCTCCGAAAATAGTTGCAGAGCATAAAGCCGATGCCAAGTACATTCCAGTTGCGGCTGCGTCAATACTGGCTAAGGTCACCCGCGATAGGGCTATAGAGGGGCTTAAGGAAATCTATGGGGAAATAGGTTCGGGCTATCCAAGCGACCCCGTTACAAGGAAATTCTTGGAGGAATACTACAAGAAACATGGAGAGTTCCCTCCAATAGTCAGAAAAAGCTGGAAAACTCTCAAAAAGATAGAGGAAAAACTGAAAACCAAAAAAGCTCAGCCCACTATTTTGGACTTCTTAAAAAAGCCTTAATCCTTTCGAAGATTTTCTTTATTCTTATTAAAATGCTCTTCACCCACTTCCAGTACATTTCCAGTGATCTCTCGAAATACTCCCACTTTATTATGTCGTATGCCATTACTCCGAGTGTTACCGCTCCCGCGGGAACTAATGGGGTGGCATAAAAGCTGAACTGGGTTTTTCCACCCAAAATCCACTGGAGAGCATAAAAAGCTATTGTGCTCCAGAATATTCCAAAAGGCACCAAAAGCTTTCTTCTTTTTGTCGCAGCATAGGGAATTGCGAATATAAACACCACCATAGAAAGCATCAAAATTGGGTCTGTTGCCGCGAAGATATCGGGGTTGTAGTGGAAAGGAAATGGTTTAAGGCTTATGAACCACTCCCAGAAAGGTGAGGTTGCGGGGTGGTCTCCTTTGTAGCTAAGATGCCATCCAAAGCTTCCGATGAACTCGGAAAGCCATGGGAAGAATCCTATTGCCTTTATTATCGTAATCTGCGGGAGCAAAAATCCGAAGGCAGGTAAAATGAGTGTCGAGAGGAGTATCTCTTTAACTTTGATTTTGCCCCTTGGGGTTTTTATGAGCAGTATTGGGTATGGAAAAGCACCGTTTAGTTTTGCGGCTGCGGCGAGACCTATGGAAAGACCGCTCGAATTGTATTTCTCAGAAATCAGGAAGTACATGAAAACTGCCGTGAAGAATGCCACGTGTATATCAAGCATCGCAGCAAGGGACGTTGCATACAGGAGGGGGTCAAAAGCTGAAAACACAAGCGCTATAAAAGCAGCGAGATAGCTCTTTGAGATTTTGTATGTAGCGAGAAATACGAGAACGTTTATTATCGCATGCTCTATAAGGCCTGGCAAACGCCAGAAGATAGGCTTGTCCTCTATCAGCATTCCAAGCATTATTATATCCTTCGCTAAAAATGGGTGCTCCGTGTTCAGATAGTTTTGGATGTTCTCTTTATCAGGATAGCGGAATCCCTTTACAATTTCAACGCCTTCCAGGCTTTTAACTTCTTCTACGAATTTTTCAAGGTTTTCGCGAGGGATTTCATAGTAAACGCCATCAAAATTGTGATAGGGCTTGTAGTAGGTGTAGTTGTACTTTTTGGCTATTATCTCGATTTTATACTTAATTTCGTCAAAATCGGAGGGCTGGGTCTGGTTTATGGGTATAAATTCAACTCTTATCCCCAGTTTTGAGAGAATTGCGGGAGTTTGGAGGTTTACGTTTCTTGTATAAGGTCGTGTAAATTCGAGCCCGAGAGCAGAAACTTTTACATAGCCCTTAATCATCTCTCCGCTTGCGATTATATTTACCCCTTCCGAATTCGCTGTCTCGTTCACATAATGGAGTTCAACTCCAAGCTTATGGAGGACGTTTCTTGCCGCGGGGACGTACCAAACTTCGTCTCCAATGTAGTCGTACAGCTCAGCACTTGAGGCTTTCTCATATGAGTACCAGAAGGTTCCGATTATTATCGCAGCCACTGCTACAAAATAAAGCTTTTTTCTAAGGTTCATGCTTTCCCCCACCAAATTTCACCTACAATCTTTAAATTATTTCCCATAAACCTTTAAAAATTGAATGAAAATGGAACAAGGGTGAGAAAATGGAAGAAATGGAAGCGCTTATTGAGCAAACTGTTGATATGATAAAGCGAGGCCTAGATGAAAAGAAAATACGGGCGAGACTTCCAAAAGAGAATGCTGATGAGATAATCGAGATAGCAAGGGCTAGGATAAGGGCAAAGGATAAGTTCTCAAGGACTGACCTATGGATGGACTTAGAAGGCCTTAGGTATGCCACTCACGAGATTGTGGCTGAATATAGGGCAAAGAGAGTCAAACCAAAAAGCATAGCTGATGTGAGCTGTGGAGTTGGAATCCAGCTGATATTCTTCGCGAAGTATGCCGAAAAAGCCTATGCTATAGACATCGATGAGAAAAAGCTTTTCTACGCAATGAAAAATGCCGAGAAATATGGCGTTAAAGATAAGATAACCTTCATCCACGGGGACAGCTTAAGTAAAGAAGTTGTCGAGCAGGTAGATACGGATATGATATTCTCTGACCCTGCGAGACCACCCGAGATGCCTGAAAGGAGGCTTGAGGATCTTCTTCCGAGCCCTCTTGAAGTTTATGAGGCCTACAAGCACAAGACCGATGCTTTTATCTTCGACCTTCCCCCCCAGATAAGGAGAGAAAAAGTCCCGTGGAGAGGCGAATTTGAGTACATTGATTTATACGGGGCACTCAACAGACTGACTTTCTACTTTGAGCCATTGGCTAAGGCAGAGCGCTCTGCGGTTATGCTCCCCAAGGGGGCTAGAATCGAAAGCAACCCCAACCTTGAAAACATTGTCGAGTGGAGCAAAGAAGTAAAAGAGTATTTGTACGAAATCCCACAGAGCATTGACTATGCTGACTTGATAAATGAACTTTTCCATGCTGTAAAAGGCAACTTACAGATGCTCATTCGGGAAAAACGCAGAGCAGTTGCGACGAGCGATGAAGAAATTGAGAGTGATTACTTCAAGAGACGCTACATCGTAAGAAAGGTTCTCGACTTCCATCCGGTAAGGATAAACGACTTTCTAAAGAAGGACGGGTATGGTAGGGTTACATTAAAAATCTCGATTCCCGATAAAGATTACTGGCGATTCAGGAGAAGAGTTGAGCAAGGTCTGAAAGGAGAAAAGAGGGCTTACCTATTTAAATTCAAAGACAAAGCAATAATAGCCGAGCCCCTCGATTAATCTTTCTGAATTTCGACTATTTTTGCTCTTTGTATCCTTTTTGAGCCAATTCGGAGGGCCTTAAAATAGTTTATGTGTTCATCGGGTAGAAACAAGTCCAGCTTGGTTGATTTGAGCCTCTTTTTCTTGTGTCTTGTGTTTTCATTTCCACTTCCCAGCTTAATTGAACCGTTTATGAATTCATCAAGTTTTTTCTCCATTGGGGCGTGTTTAGTTTCACCCCCTGTTATTTAAACAGTATTTGACTCTGAGGAGGATTTTCAGACCATAACACATTACCCCAAGCAGGATTCGGGTTACAGTAGTCTTTTTCAGAAAACAGGGGATCC
>Ga0208663_100119_pt1 | contig 13106 bp, 11 predicted proteins | sample Wag42014_10_10_FD_187327 | JGI IMG/M metagenome (GOLD analysis project Ga0208663, IMG submission 187327) | Deep subsurface shale carbon reservoir microbial communities from Ohio, USA - Utica-2 Time Series 2014_10_10 (SPAdes) (version 2) ...
CGATAATATGCTGTATTTTGAATCTAAAGGTTATGAATATGTAATGAAAGCTAAAAATCAGGCATGGATCAGATGCTTTATAGACTATGTCAATCAAAGAGAACACCTTTATCCCTGGACTGAAATAGATAAAACCTTTAGTGTAAATGAAATATATGCAAAAATGCCTAAATGGGATAAAGTACGCAGAACTGTGATTATACGGAAAAAACTGCTACAGCCCAAAACAGGGCAGATTTGTATGGATATAGACGAATTCAAATATGAATATCAAGCTATAGTAACAAATATTGAGTACATGACACCTGAAGAGATATTTCATGAATACAACCAACGCTGCGACATTGAAAACAAAATAGATGAACTAAAAGAAGGATTTGCTTTTGATCAAAACAGTCAAAGAAACAAATTTTGCAACGAAATATTTTTGCTTATCAAAATGATCGCTTACAATCTCCATAATTGGTTAAAAAGGACTATCTTGCCAGAGTTTATGAGTCATCATGAGATAACCACAATAAGGCGAATATTATATAATGTACCTGGTAATCTTGTTGGGAAAGGACGTTATAGGCATATACGTTACCCTAATAATCCATTTCTTAAAACTGTGATAACGTATATACGAAAAGCACTAATGGTATTTTGCTTAACATAGTAAACACATAGAATATACCAAAAAATATACCAAATGATAGAAACCGCCATATCAAGTAGACGGTTAGCTTTGCTATACCTTAAAAGAGTAAATTAACTGTAAAAAAGGATATAGCTTTTATTCTTTCAATGTAAATATGCAGTTATCAAAGTGCAAGACTTATAACAAAACGCCGTTTTTTTACATTCATGGAAATTGAATTTTTAATTTGCTTGCTACTTGCCGAATTCAAATTAAAATACCATGTTAAGAGACATAAAAACATGATATAATAATTTTAAAGATTTTAAAGAAAAGAAAAAAGAAGAATGTAAATTATATGATTTTCGGTTTTTAAAATATAAAAAATATAGGCTATGGCTATCTTAAATACCACCTGCTGGAGTTAGCAAAGTCTGGAAGCGGACTATAAATACACCAATCGTCTACTCGTCTGCATGAGAGTTAATTAAAGACAAAAGGGAGGGATAAGATGCCCGCGATAAAAGTAGACATAAATCCAAAGGTTTTGCTTTGGGCTTTAAATAGATCTGGTAAGAGACTTGCAGTAGAAAAAAATTTCCCTAAAATTTATGAGTGGATAGAAAAGAAAAGTAAACCTACTTTTAGACAATTAGAGGAATTAGCCAAAGCAACATATACCCCACTTGGATATTTTTTTCTGGATGAACCTCCGGAAGATCAGTTACCTATCCCTTATTTCCGTACTATTAATGGAGAACCTATAAGTCAGCAACGATTCAGCCTTGATCTCATTGAAACTGTGCAAATGATGCAATTAAGACAAGATTGGATGCGTGAGTACTTGATTGAACTAGGTCAAGAACCTTTACCTTTTGTTAATTCTGCAAAGCTTGAAAGTAATCCTCACGAAGTTGCTCAAAATATTAAAAATACGTTGGGATTAAAAACAGGATGGGCAAGCCAATTGCCTAGCTGGACGGATGCACTAAAAGAGCTCCGTGATAGAATAGAAGATATAGGTATTATAGTGGTTGTGAATGGTGTTGTTGGGAATAATACACATCGGAAACTCAATCCTGAAGAATTTCGTGGTTTTGTACTAGTAGATGAATATGTCCCTCTGATCTTTATAAATGGAGCAGATGCAAAAGCTGCTCAAATGTTTACCATTGCACATGAATTAGCACATATATGGTTCGGAAGCAGTGCAGCTTTTGACTTAAGAGAACTTCAACCATCCGACGATAAAATAGAACAAATTTGCAATTTGGTAGCTGCAGAGTTTTTACTGCCTGAAGACGAACTGCAACGAGTTTGGCCTAAAGTAAAAAATGAACCTGAACCGTTCCAAACACTGGCAAAGCACTTCAAAGTGAGTGAAATAGTTGCAGCCCGCAGAGTTCTTGATATAGGTTATATTACTAAAAGTGACTTTCTTAAATTTTACAATGATTATCAAGCAAAAGAACGTTCTACTAATCACGGAGACAAAGGTGGCAATTTTTATAACACACAAAATATGCGTATTGGACGGCGCTTTGCAAAGGCGGTAATAACAGCTGTTAAAGAAGGTAAGCTTCTTCCTCACGAAGCTTATCAACTTACAGGACTTTATGGAACTGCCTTCGACAAATACGCAAAATACTTGGGATTAGAGGTGTAAAAATGACGAACTGCAATGTATACGTTTTAGATACTAGTGTTTTTATTACCGCCTCACGGTTTTATTACGCCTTTGACATAGCGCCAGCTTTCTGGGAAGCCCTAATTCAATATGCCAATAAAGGATATATAGTTACTATTGATAAGGTAAGGGACGAAATAGAGAAAGGAAAAGATAAGTTGGGAGATTGGGTAAAAAATGACTTTTCCAAGTGGATCAAATCTACTGGCGAAGAAGATGTTATCAATGCATACAGGGAGATAGTTAAGTGGTTAAATAGTTCTACACAATTTAAAGAAGCAGCCAAAGCAGAATTTATGGCAGGAGCAGATGGTTGGATAATTGCATATGCGAAAGTTAAAGGTTATATAGTTGTTACTCAGGAAGTTTTTAATCCCGAAAAGAAAAACAAAGTCCCTATACCAAATGTTTGTAGTGAGTTCAATGTTTCTTATTCCGATACATTCCAAATGCTTCGTAGTTTAGGTATAAAGTTTACTTGTTATGATTCATAAAAATTAGAGAATTTTTGTGAACATACAGGAAGGCAGTGTGAATGGATTTTTAAAACAAACAATGAACAGCTAATTAAAACCGATTTTATTAGAATTGACAAGCGGTCAAAAATTACTAACGAGGAAAATGCTATAATGGTAAATGGTTATTTATTTAAAAAAATCGGAACTCCTTAAAAATTTTTAAATTTTTATAAAAAGTGGCAGACCCAAAGCCTGTGTTTTTTTGTTTGAGCTTTTTGTCAATAGTTGGGGTGGGTATTTTCTGAATACCTACCTTTAATTTCATTGATCATTTGATTATAGTAGGCATTTAAAATAAGTGCTCTATTTTTTAACGGTATTTTTTTATCTACCCCAAGGTTTATTGTAGAACGAAAAACTAATATAACCATATTCAAAAAGCAAACTTAAAACACCGAAACTTAGCTTGTTTCTCGGATTATAAACATAAAAACGGTTGATACTGTACACAAAAAAATTTAAAATGTAATTAAAAAGAGTCAAAAGAGGCAGGGAGCTAATAATGAGAAAAATTGTGAACAGAAAAGACAAGATTATAATCAACTATTCTCAATCCAAGGGCGGGAAGCAGCGCAGTTTTAATCTGGTTTTTCCTTACATAAATGATACCGAAATTGATGTTGTACTAGTTGCTGAACAGAGCGATTCAGGAGAATGGAATCCTCTGAAGGCAATCATTGATAAAGAAGAGACAACAGCCGATGAAGAAGAAGCAGCAAACGATCTTGCGGATTTAACATGGCACATATATTCGAGAAAAGAACGAAAAAAATTGCTGCCTCCCGTTGTAAACTTATGGGAAGAAGGGAACTTAATGATAGCGGCCTGCTTAAGTGAAAAATACGGAGAAAAGTTCTTTACAGCGAAGCAGCAGGAAAATTTAGAAAAAGAGGTACTAAATTCGGACAGGTTAATATGCTGGTGGCCAGATCCAGTAATATGGGAAAGTGCAAAAAAGCTTAAAGAGTCCTTTAATTCATTACCTTTTAATGAAATTGCTATACCTTTCTACACATTTAAAGAGTATTTTAAGCGTCCAGACATACAAGCAGAAATGCAGAAATACTGGGATAAACTAGAAGAAATATCAGAGAGTCCACAGGAATTTGCTGTAACTGGAGAAAGCATAAAAGCAGATGAATATGCAAAATATTTGCGCGGTTTAAAAACGACACTGCTTTTCTTAAAGAAGAATAACATTCCTTTTAAATTAACACTTGGCAATGTTGATCGGGCAGAAGAATTTTTTAAGAAAGAAAATCTTGACCCTTTCCAGCCGGATTCGTGGATAACTGCTGCTCCAGTATTTGAGCCTGTGTCTGATTTCTTAATAGAAGAACAAGTGTTAACCGGTCCAAGCAGTGTAATTAGCGGGAAAGAAGAAATAAAAGCGTGTTTATCTTTTTTAAGTCACTTTCCATATACAGCACCTGTTCCAGATGCAATTGGAGCAGTTGTCTATGCAGGAAATAAGCATATTTCAAGTACAGTTTTTTGGTTTAATCCAGCAACAACTATAGAAATTGTGAACAAAGCAATGGAAGCAGCTTTGGAAGAGTTAAATAAACGTGGTGTAGAAAAAATCATAATGATAGAAGAAATGGTTCCTTTTGAGACTTCATGGGAAGGCGAGGGGCTTTTACTGCAGATACCTGAGGATTGGTAAAAACTGCCGAACAGATTTCAAAAAAATAAAGATATTAGGAAATAAAAAATTATACTGAATAAAAAAATGCCTAGGGCATGTGATGTGTGTTATTAATGTAGAAAAACCGAAAAGTAAGTATAGTAAATCAGTAGGAAAGGGGTGAGATAATTTTGCTTTTTAGTAGTGAACAGGTTAACAGAGGCAGGAAAATTGTAAATACTGGTATAGTTATTTTAATTCTTCTTTTACTCGGAGATTTTACTATTAATCTAATATCTAATAGTATTAAAGGATTATCAGCAGAAGAAATCATCATTAAGGGACTGGTTTTATTCAATATATTTTTGTATTATAAGGGGAATAGAATAGCATTTAAAATAACTATGTTTCTATTACCAATGGTTTATATTTTAATCTCCGGTTTATTACCTGCTTATTTGGTTTGGGAATTACTGCGTATGTTAAATGTTTTAGATGCTTTTGGTGGTGCTTTATATTTAGTTATCCTAGCAATAATTATAATAGCAGTAAATATTTTAATATTTAAAACAGGATTTTATGATGATGTTTTAGCTTTTAAAAACTACTATCAGGAAAAAATAAAAAATAGAATATCTCAATAGCGGATTTGAATTGACCTCTTTTCAACGGTTTTAAATTGTCCCACCAGGTTTTTTAAAATTAAGTCTTGATATGCAGGTTACCATATAGGCCAGCTCTTAACCTTATCCTTCAGGTGGTAACTGTTCCCACTTATATTGATTATACGGGTATGGTGTAATAATCTATCCAACACTGTAGTAGCAAGCATCGGGGTTCCCATAAGTTTACCTCATTCCCCAAATCCTATATAACATGATAATATAGCACTTAATCTTTCTATAATCTTTTGGAACAACATATTTGTTACCCTGTGGTAATTATATACTGACAGTAACAAGAGTACAAATCTTGACACGGACGTGATTATAGATAGTGTAGAATTTCAGTAGGTGATGAAGCAGGAAAATGAGGTATAGATGTAGAAAAGAAGATCTCACCGGGAAAAAATCAAAACAAAGGAAGGTGGGGTCAGAGATAAAATAAAAATGATAATACACCAGTCAGAGGTGGCCCACAGAGATTTTTTTTAGGCGACAAAGAACGACCTTGGCTTAAATACATATCGAGTACGCTCTACAAAATCGATAGATAGGTTATTATGTCTTATATCATTTCATTTACATACCTGGATGGTCAACTCCAAATTTTTGCGTAAAATTTCTCTGGTTGGAATATGAACTTTCTTTATCACCACCGTTCAATTCATTGTACTGCCTCCGACTCCTGGTGTCAAGGATACGCTATTGCCGGCTTTTGCTCATCCTTGACAACGAGTACTTTCGGCAGTTACTAAAAACTAGGGGTGGTAATAAAGGTTATTTTATTGGAATAACCTTTTCATTTGATTTTTTGAAACCTCTTTTTGCCACTTAAAATACTCTCTCATGTCTAAATACTTCCTTCCTGTTCTATTAATAAAGCTCCAATTAGACGAATGCCAGATTCCAGACTTGGGAATATACGGTTAAAAAGGTCACTGGTAAATTTACCATTGCAAAGTCTTGAAACTCTTTAAGGGAAGGGTAGCAACTCTAGTGACTAAATTTCTTGAATAGTAACTGTTACGATAGTCTTGCCTCTTTTCTGTTCTTTTATAGGATTCAGCTTTGATTTGCTCAGTAGCCTGAGTTACCAGGATTTGAGTGAGCACAGACTCTAAGAATTTAGCTAGCTTTTCATCTTTAGCTTTTTTTACAAAAAGGTATTGCAAAATTTCAAAATCTTATGGTAATATTGTAGTGAGTCATTTTTCATTTCCCCAGTTAGGTTTTCGATTTGTTTTCGTTTTATTCCAGCTAGAGAATAGGAAATGATTTAACCCCTTTTTCAGACACTTATATAGACTTGATTTGCGAAAATCTTGTTTTAAAATGGGGTGATTTTGTGGAATTATTGGTTTTATATTCAATAATTGGATTTGCGATAATAATATTCTTCTTATTCTTTTATTTGATATTTAAAAAAATACATGAAAAAATAAGAGAAAGGATGAAAAAGAAATATTTAATGGAAGTAAACGCGTACATAGATAATTTAATAGCTATGCTTGATATAGAGAACAGTTATGAGATGGAAATAAACAAAATAAGGAATATTATGAAAGATAAGATACGAAGAGAAATAATAGAAGAGAGAATAATTTATCATTTTGGAAAGATTGAAAAAGATAAGAGGTTAAAATTATCAAAGTTGTGCGAAGATATTGGACTGGTAGAATATGAAATAAAAAGGTTAAAGAACAAAAATATACATCAAGTTGCACTGGCCTGCAAAAATTTAGGAGAATTTAGAAGCAAAAAAGCAATACAGCCACTATTAAATTTGGTTCCCCATCCTTCTACAGATATAAAATACAACGCTCTTTTAGCACTTGCTAAAATTGGAGATGAAACGGCATTTCTAGAATCTTTCAGGAAACTTTCGGAGACTATTCCCCTGAGCGAAAGAAGTCTTATTGAAATTGCGGACAGCTTTGAAGGTGACAAATTATATATTTATAAGACTTTAATACATTCAGAGGACGATTTTATATCTTCAATTTTTATAAAATCTGCGGGTAATCACAGAGAAGCAGCATTAGTAGATGATATAGCATTATTTTTGAATAGTAGTAACAAAGAAAAAAGACTAGCAGCACTAAAAGCTTTGGGAAACATTGGAGACAATAAGTATGTTGATATAATTATAGAACTCTTAAATGACAAAGAATGGGAAGTTAGAGCAATGGCTGCAAAAGCTTTGGGGCAAATAAAAGATAGCAGAGCACTTTTACCGCTGGTTAAAGCTTTATCAGATCCACAATGGTATGTAAGATATAACTCAGCATATTCTTTGGTTAGTATTGAAGGGGGCTTGGATATGGTCAAATTAGTTTTGCAGGGAAATGACAGGTTTGCAAAAGATATAATTATCGCAGTTTTAGAAACGACTTATGGGTTGAATAAACTCATAGAGTATGACTTAATTGATAACAAGAGTCCCAGACTTCTTGATTTGCTCGAAGATTACGTTGCTAAAAGAAAGCAGGAGGCTATGGCATGAACATAGGCTTAGTTAAGTCAGTAATCATCAATTTTAATATTTTCATTATCTACTACGTTGTATCGATAAATCTGATCTATTTTTTGCAATTATTAATAGCGTCCTTTAATTTGACCAACTATATAAGAAAGATGGTGTATTCAGACTATCAAAGATACATGGGTTCTCGTAATATGATACCAGTGTCTATACTAGTTCCTGCTTTTAATGAGGAAAAAACAATTGTTGAAAATATCAGGTCACTTCTAGCATTGCAATATCCGTTGTTTGAAGTAATTGTGATAAATGATGGTTCACACGATGAGACATTAAAAAAAGTTATTGAGGCTTTTGACCTAAAGGAAGTAACTCAACCCATCAGGTACCGTATTAAAACGAGAAAAGTAAAAGGTATCTACAGAAACATAGATATACCTAATCTTATTCTGGTTGATAAAGAAAACGGAGGAAAGGCAGATGCACTAAACGCAGGTATAAACATATCAAATTATCCCGTTATAGTTTCTGTTGATGCAGATTCTGTATTAGATAGTGATTCGCTTGTAAGAGTAATGATGCCTTTTATTGAAGATAAAAGAACTATTGCAGTTGGTGGTATTGTCAGAGTTGCAAATGGAACTAAAGTAGTAGAAGGCAAAGTAATAAACGTAAATCTTCCCACAAGTTACCTTGCTATTTTTCAAGTAATAGAATATTTAAGGGCTTTTCTGAGTGGAAGAACAGCATGGGATGTAATAAATTCTGTACTGCTAATATCTGGTGCATTTGGGGCATTTAAAAAAGATGCAGTAATTGAAGTTGGGGGATATGATAAAGATACAGTGGGAGAGGATATGGAACTTGTTGTAAAACTTCATGAATACTTTTTAAGGAATAAACGTGAATATAAAATTAAATTCATCCCAGATCCTGTATGTTGGACACAAGTGCCAGAGAGTATAAAAGATTTAAGAAGCCAAAGAAGAAGGTGGCAGATCGGTCTAATGGACAGTTTATTTAAGCACAAAAATATGCTTTTTAACCCGAAGTATAAACAGGTTGGTCTTATTACACTACCTTATTTCTGGATATTTGAGATGTTTGGGCCTGTTGTAGAATTTTTAGGATACCTTTTGATTCCGCTGTCATACATTTTTGGATTGCTAAATGCTAAGTACTTTATGTTATTCTTAACAGCGGCCATGCTTTATGGAGTACTTTTATCGCTGGGGGCCACACTTTTAGAAGAATATACTTTTAATAAATACCCTTATTTAAATCAGGTTTTAAAATTGTGTCTTTATGGAATATTAGAAAATTTTGGATACAGGCAAATGATAACTCTGTTTAGAGTGGAAGGGATTGTAAGATTTAAAAAATTAAAAAGCAGCTGGGGGAAAATCAAAAGGCATACTTTTGAAGTTAAAAAACTGCAAGTATTATAAGTTTATTACCGTTTTTCTTACAATGAAAATAAATTATGAAGAAATATTTCAAAATATTCGATCGCAGCAACAGGAATAGAAAAAATTTTATTGTACCTTTTAAATAAAAAGAATACGTACAATAGTATTTCGAAAAACAAAAATCATAAACAATTTTTAAAGATACCTGCAAACGAGCTGGGAGGTACCAATCAATGAATGTTTTCCGTCCAAGGAAAGTTCTGATTGTAGAGGACAGTAAGCTTAATGCACAAATAACAGCAGATATTCTAGACAAATACGGATACGAAACAGAGATAGTCACGTCAGGCGAAGAGGCTGTTGAAAAAGCACTAAATAACATCAAAAGCCCAGACTTAATTCTTATGGACATAGAACTTAAAGGAGCAATCGATGGGATAGATGCAGCAAGAATAATTCAACAGCATAAAGATATCCCAATTTTATTTCTAACTGCTAATGCCAGTAAAGAAATAATGGAAAAAGTAAAGTCAGTTTCAGCTTATGGATATGTTCCCAAAGGTGTAGATGAATATGTACTCCTATCTCAGATAGAAATGGCTTTTAAGCTCTATGAGGCTAAAATACAGATAAAAAAGAGAGAAGAGTTATTCCACAGTATGTTTGAAAGCCATGATGTAGTGATGCTACTTATCGAACCAGAATCAGGACGCATCATTGATGCTAACAAAGCTGCCTGCCACTTCTACGGTTATTCCAGAGAAACTATGCTGCAGATGGACATAGAAGCTGTTATTGGCGTTTCTACCATAGATGGTGGTCAGAGGTGTTCGGAAGCTTTAAAGAAGGGCTGTAATCCCTGCATTTGCTTCCAACGGTTAGCTAACGGAGAAGAGAAATTAGTAGAAATATATTCATCCCCTGTAGATTATCAAGGAAAAACACTGATGCATCTGATTGTCTTTGACATCACCGAACAGTGGAAAGCAAAGAGAGAGCTTGAATTTTATAAAAATCTTTTTGAAGACTCACTCAATGAAATTTACATATTCCATCCGCAGACACTAAAATTCATCGCAGTAAACCGTGGAGCAAGGGAAAATTTGGGAATATACTGAAGAAGAGCTTAAACAAATGACTCCTGTTGACTTAAAGCCAGAGTTTACCTTGCAAAGCTTTAAAGAACTTCTTGAGCCCCTTTTAAGAGATGAACAGAAGCAAATCGTTTTTGACACAGTGCACCGCAGAAAAGACGGTTCTTTATATCCAGTAGAAATCCATTTAGAACTTGTAGAGTTTGATAAAGAAAAAGTATTTGTAGCACTTGTGATTGATATAACAGAACGTCGAGAAATGGAAAAAGAACTGAAGGAAAGGAATGAGATTTTAAGCACCATAATGGAGTCTGCAGGAGATGCCATTATTATGATTGACGATAACGGTAAAGTAACTTTTTGGAATCCTGCGGCGGAACGCATACTTGGTTATTCAAGAGAAGAAATAATAGGAAAGGATTTGCACATGTTTATGATACAAGATATGCGACTGTACGAAGCTTATAGAGAAGCATTTAAAAAATTCCGTTTAACCGGAAAAGGAAGTGTCGTAGGTAAGACAGTTGAGATGAAGACAAGGCACAAAAATGGGCATGAAATTGATGTAGAACTTTCACTTTCTGCCGTTAGAATTAAAGATTCATGGCATGCAATAGGAATTATTCGCGACATAAGCGAGCGCAAGAGATTTGAGGAACTGCTTTACCGCCAGTCCATTACCGATCCCCTTACAAATATCTATAACAGGCGCTTTTTCATGCAGATGCTGGAGCAGGAAATAGAGCGAGTAAAACGAAATAAAAAGCCCTTTTCACTTATTATGTTTGACCTGGATCACTTCAAAAACGTAAATGACCGCTTTGGGCATGCTGCAGGAGATACGGTTCTTAGAAGTGTTGCCAATACAGTAAAAAAGAGGATACGAAAAACAGATTACTTTGCACGCTGGGGAGGGGAGGAATTTATAATTCTTCTGCCTGAAACTTCCTTGAATAATGCAGCTGAGCTGGCTGAAGAACTCAGAAAGAAAATAAGTGAAACAGCGCTGGACGGTATAGGAAAGGTAACAGCCAGCTTTGGTGTGACGGAATATAGAAATACTGATACTATGGACACAGTTCTTCTAAGAGTGGATGGAGCGCTTTATGAGGCAAAAGGGTCAGGGAGAAATTGTGTGAAAATCGCGTAAAACATAAAATCTTTGAAAGGGGGGCAGAAGGGAGAGCTCTTTTATAGAGCCTTGCCTTAAAAACTATGGAAGAAGGGAAAGAGACCAAAGACATTCTGGTGGTGGATGATTCTGTACTTGTACGGCTTATGGTAAAGGACATACTGGGAGGAGAAGGGTATAATGTAGTGGCTGCAGCTACTTCTGAAGAAGCAGTGCGGAAGATAAAAAGCAGAAAAGAACTGTTTGATCTAATAATTGTAGACATTAATCTGCCAGATCAGAATGGCTTTGAATTTATTCGGAACTTGAAATCAGAGGAAAAGTACAGACACATTCCTGTGATAATTTTGAGCATAGATGCTACCGTACCCTCAATTAGACGGGCAGTGGAAGCCGGTGCAGTGGATTATCTTGTTAAACCCTTTAAAGCAGAAGAACTTGTGAAGCGGGTAGTAAAATTAGTAGGGAGTGTCAAAAAAGAAGATCGCTATCCCGAACTTAAAGACCTGCTGAAAAAAGAAGTAAACCGTGCCAGAAGAGGTAATGTCAATCTCTCGCTGGTTCTGGCACATTGCGAAGGAAAAATTGCAGGTCAAATTTCAAAAATAGCAGAGAAGATAAGAAGTAAACTTCGCGATATAGTGCGGTATTTGAAATTAACGAAAATACTCTGGTGCTTGTTCTTCCTGTGACGGGAAGAAAAGGCGCGGAAGTTGTAGTGAAAAAGATTTAGGGCGAACTGCGTGGCAGCTGGCGTTATGCCATAAGTACATATCCTGATAATGGGAAAGATGAAGAGGAACTTATCAATTTTGCAAAAGAAAGCTTGATGAAGGGAGAATCAAATTCATCTCAGGAAGATGATAAAGAAAAAGAGGAAAAATAAAAGCAATTGGACTTAAAAAGATATTCATAGTACCAGAAAAGAAGGAATTTGAAGAAATATGTAGAAATAAATAATACAGGCTGGGAAATTGAACTTTGTAAAAGGCAAAAGGATCCAGGCAATTGCACGAGAAACAGGTAAAACGCAGGGTGGGTCAATTTAAAACCGATGAAAATGGATCAATTTTAATCCGCTATTGACAAGGGGATATACAAATACCTTGTGACAGAGGTTGATGGGAAGCCTATTTTTGCTTGGTCTACAGATGGAAAAGAAAATTACAAGCTTTACAACGACCCTCCTGGTAATCTAGGGCTTATATATTACTATGAATCTGTAGATTACAAGGATGAAATATTTAAAAATACCATTGAATACTACTATTCTCCCAGATATAAATACTTTTTGAGGATGCCAAAATAAAAAAACTTGTCTGCGGCCATCATCCTAATACACCTTCAGGTTTAGGACTTTGTGGAAGCTTGTTAAATCCATTAAAGAGAGAAAAGGCTCTTTTCTGGCTTAAAAATGCCAATATGGACTATGGGCTTTTGGCAGAGAGTTTTGACAAAGACACAGGAAAGACTAAAACTGGGGTAGGATTTGCAACCAAACAGGAGGGACGGTTCCTTCTGTCTGATTTTTTCAGATAAAAGGAACCGTCCCCCTTGTTTGACTGTGGGAAGAAGATGCAATTGACTTGCACTCATAGAGATGGGACAAAAGATCTAAAGTTTCCTGTTTGGGTATGACTTTACCGTTTTCAATTTTTCTAAGTGTATCCCTGCTGATGAAAGCTTGTTCAGCAACATCGCTTTGGGAAAGTCCCAAAGATTTGCGAATATTTTTAAGTTCTTCACCAAATGCTTCTAAATCGTAATAGAAACCATCCATTTTTTAACACCCCATGCCGATTCAAATCGGCTTGAAATTATCCTGGTTATTATCTATTATATAGTTAAAAGAAGGAAATGTAAAGGGCAGGTGAAGATG
>Ga0208663_100120_pt1 | contig 13021 bp, 9 predicted proteins | sample Wag42014_10_10_FD_187327 | JGI IMG/M metagenome (GOLD analysis project Ga0208663, IMG submission 187327) | Deep subsurface shale carbon reservoir microbial communities from Ohio, USA - Utica-2 Time Series 2014_10_10 (SPAdes) (version 2) ...
CTCCTACTCTTGAAGGGTCAATGTCTTTGTAATTTTCCAATACATAATCTGTGAATTTCATTATATCCTCATAATCTACTGTACCGTATTTACCTCTTATATCAGCAAACTCATTGCCCCTTCCATCGCTTCCTTTTGGATTGCAGAAAAATACAAAGTATCCTTCTGTCGCCCAGTACTGCATTTCGTGAAAATAAATTTCGCCATATACAGTTTTTGGTCCTCCATGGATATCCAATATAGCAGGATATTTTTTGCCTTCTTCATAGTCTATAGGCTTTATAACCCAACCATCTATAAAATGACCTGGTCTTATCTCTACTTCTACTCTTTCAGGCTTTGAAAGTTTCTTTTCCTTCTGCACCCATTCATTAAAGTCAGTAATCTGTATCTCTTGCCCGTCTTTGTACTCATAGAGCTCTTGTAGCTTTAATCCTCTAAAACCGATAAAAAGAATATCATCGCCACATACATCAAACATATCCACAGATCCATCTTTTTCTATCACTTTTTCTATTTTCCCTTCTAAATTTATCCTGTTAAGATAAGCACTGTACCTCTCTGTAGATATGAAGTACAAATAATCTCCTTCTGCTTTAAAACTAAAGCCTGAACCGTACCTCACATCAGAGTTTACAGAATTTCCTAAACTCATATCGAGCTCAGGGGTTATGCACCTTCTTTCGCCTGATTCCTCTTCCAAAACATAGAATTTGCTGTTTTCATTTATACCGTATTTTTTCATATCTGTTCCAGCGCATATTATCTTATCTCCTAAAAAATCCACATACCTATAGGAAAAATCTGAATCCTTATTCACTTTCTTAAGTTCTCCAACCTTTAAATTGTATATATAAACATCACTTGTCAAAGGCATTTTATCCTTATAACTTTTTCCTATAAACACAGCTTTTGTCTTATCTTTGTTGAGCTTTAAAGAATACACATCAGTGTATTCATCTGTTATAGGCTGCAATTTATTATCACTTAATTTATAAACATAGAGCCTTCCCCTGTCTTTATTGATGACTCCTTTGCCATTCGCCCAAAAAGGAATCTCATCAAATACTTCGTAATCTTTCTCCTCTTTTCTCCTTTCAAGCTCTTTTTTCTTCTCCTCCTCACTCAAACCCTCCAAATCCTTTTTATTCACATTATAAAGTGCAATCAAGAGAAAAGTATCGTCATCAACAGGCAAAATCTCTGTAACCTTTTTAGGTATCACAAAAGCCTCAACAGCTTCTCCTCCATGTATATTAATCTTGTAGTACTTTGTAAATTCCTCTCCACTTTCTGCCTTTTCTTTGTCCTTTGGATTTCTGCTACCTGCAAAAAGTACGTAATCATCGTCAAGCCATACAAATCCTCTCTCCTCATTAAAGGAAGTCAGCTGAAAATATTTTTTAGTCTTTGTATCCAAAACCCATATGTTAGACAAATACTTGTTCTCCTCAACGTCTATTCTATGTACCACAAATGCTGCACAGCTACCACTTGGCGAATATTTTAATCCTGACAAAAATTTAAATTTTGTAAAATCTTCTAATTGTAACTTCTCCATTAAAAACGCCCCCTAATAAAATGTTTTCAAAATTATTATAGCACAAAAACACAAAAATTCCTAAAGGCTGTCCCTGTACTGCGTTGGAGTAAGACCGGTGTACTTTTTAAATATCTGTGAAAAATATTTCTCACCTTAATGAGTAAACTTTTGTAATTTAAGTAGAAAGAATAAGGCACCAATCCAAAATCAATCTAATTGGTGCCTTAACTTTCTAATGATTCAATTACTTTAAACACCCTCTGTCTTATTTTCTCATCTTCTGGATATAAATTTTTGAACATTTTCATTTTCACAGCATTTCAATTTTTTATGAGCTGTTCATTTTAAACTATAAATCTTTCTTTTTCATTTCTCTGGTGTTTCACACAAAATTTTTATACAGCTTCTTCTGAAGCCTCCATCTCTTCTTTCTCATCAATCCCATAATTGTACATATAATAGAAATACCCTCTCTTTTCTAATAGTTCATCCAATGTGCCTCTTTCAATGATTTCTCCATCTCTCATTACAAATATTTCATCATACTTTTTCAGTATCTCTGGGGTCAATTTATGGGTTACAGCAAGTACTGTCGCATCTAAATTTATAAGCGTCCTCTCTATATCGCTCGCCGTAACTTTGTCTAAAGCCGCCGTAGCTTCGTCTATCAGCAGTATTTCCGCTTTCTTGATTAGTGCTCTTGCAATTGCTATCCTCTGTCTCTCTCCTCCTGATAGCTCTACTTCCCCTTCTCCTATTTCTGTGTCAAGTCCTTTAGGGAGTTTTTCAACAACTTGGATCAAACCGGATTGTCTCAAGGCCTCGTTTATCTCCTCTTCACTACATTCACTATACAGACAAATGTTATTCTTTAATGTGTCGCTAAACATAAAGACATTCTGCTGTATAATACTAACTTTCCTGTAATAGGAAGCAGGGTCAAATTCTCTTATATCTATTCCATCAATGAGCACTTGCCCATCATAATCTGTAATGTGATTTAATAGCACTCTAAGTAGCGTGGTCTTTCCACATCCACTTTCTCCAACTAATGTATACTTTTTGCCTTTATCAAGCTTTATGTTTATGTTTGACAAAGCATTCCTCTTCCCATCGTAGGAAAAGGTTAGGTTCTTGATTTCTATGGAATTTCTAAATTCAAAAGGTTTATCTCCCTGTGAAACTTTCTCCTTGCTTACATCTATTATTTCTTTTTGGATTTTATCTGCTATTTTTTCAACAGATTTTATCTTTGTAGCATATACAGATGCAGAAATTAAAGGATTCACTATGTAGTTCATAAGCTGTACAGCGGCAATCATAGAACCTACTGTTATGTAACCTCTTAAGACCAAATATGTGGCTACGAGAATATTTACAAAAAACATCGCAAATCCTGACACAATAGATAAAGCTCCTTGAAATCCTTGAAATGCATCGGATTTATACCCTGCCATTTCTGCATCTTTGTTATCTTTTGATGCCATATTGAGGATTTTATTCTCAATGTTAAAAGCTTTTATTACTTCAAATCCCTGAGCCATCTCTTTTATCCTGGTGGTAAACCTTTCAAGCTTTTTAAGGTACTGCCCCTTTAGTTCCTGATTTATTTTTGTGAAAAACTGAGGCACAATCACTGGAACCCAGCCAAAAATGAAAATGACTATAGTGAGATAAACGTTTATTCGAAGTATCAAATATAAAGACACAACAAATAGTAAAATGTCTTCCATAATGCTAATCAGACTTGTTAAGTAATTATTCTCTATCATCCTCACATCATTGCTAAGTAAAGATATCAATTCTGAACTTGTGATTTTTCTTCTTCTAGAGTTTATGAAGCTTTCTATAATGGATTGTTTGTAGTCTATCAGCACTTTCTTGTTAAAAGCTGCCGAAGCTGCCTTTGACAAAGTTTCAGCTGTAAATACTGCTATTAAAAACCCTACTGAATACCATATTAAGGCAGAAATACTGTAATTTAAATTTCCAACTGATGTGTCAACAATTATTTTAAAAAGTATCGCCTGCAGGGCTTTAAGGGCTGATACAAAAATTATAAGTATAGCGTTTACCAGAATTAAAAACTTATACTTTAAGATGTATTTCTTTATCGTCTCCATTTACTCGACCTCCATAGAATGAGATTGGAATATCAAATTATTTTATATTGACATCTTCTTACACCAAACACTCCATCTCTTTAGAAATTTTATTTAAATTTATCACTTCATCTGCTATATTTAAAAACTCTTGGTTATGAGTAACAATTAAAATTATTTTTTCCTTCTTGAGTGCTGTTAGCATAGATTTTAATTTTTTGATACTAACAACATCTAGGGCAGACGTGGGCTCGTCTAATACTATGACATCCGGATCTTTTAAAAATGTTCGTGCAATGGCTATTTTTAATTTTTCTCCTCCTGAAATATTGCTTGAGGCTCCATTTAGTTTTGTATTCAATCCTTCATGAAATTTATCTATATTTACATTTAACTCTTTTAGCAGTTTATCAATAGTTTTATAATCGTAAACCTCCACCCCGTATATTAAGTTATTGATAATTGTGTCATTAACTAATTTTGGTTCCTGTTCTGTGACTCCAATAATTTTCCTTCTTATATAATACATGTCTAGTTCCTTAAGTTCTATTGAATTGTAATATATCTTACCTGAATAGTAATTTACTAAAATCCCAAGAATTACGTTAATGAGAGTACTTTTGCCGGTTCCATTATCACCTATAATGCAGTAGATTTTCCCTTTTTCAAATTCATAATTGAAATCGTGTATAATTTTTTTAGAGTCGTCATAAGCAAAGGAAACATTTCTAAGTTCAATAGTCTCTATGCTTTCTAATCTGATAGTACCATTTATCTCTTTAGGCTCATCTAATATTTGTCTTAATCTATCATAGGAAATTAAAGCATCCTGATATGATTTGCCCAAGTTTAAAAAGTATCCTACGCTTCCTATCATCATTGAAAAATAACTACTAATTATCGTAAAATCTCCTATTGTCAAATTTCCATTTACTATTTCTATTCCACCAACAAAAAATATTATTACCCTCGCAATAGTAGTTACCATTGAATTGCTACTATTAAAAAGATAAGAAACTTTTGTATACTTCAGTAAAGAATTAAACATTTTTTCAAATGCGCTATTTAATCTCTCCCTTTCTTCCTTAAAAGTCGCATTTAGTTTTATAACTTTTACATTTTGCAAATTATCATTCATTTTTGAAAAAAATTCGTTTTGTTTTTCTTTTAATTCATAGCCTCGTATATATAGAGGTTTTTTAAACACAAAGTAAAAAAATATATATAATGGAATTAGAGCCATTAATTCTAAAGTTAATTTGGCATTTATTCTCATGGAAATATAGGCAAGAAAAATAATAGTTAAAGCATTAGTAAGAATATCCAGCATATTGGCTAATACAAAAGAAACTACTGTATTGCTGTCAGAGTTTATTCTTTGATTTAGATATGCACTGTCCACTCCTTTGAAATAAAAAATAGGCAATCTGGTCACGTGCTCCAGTGCACAAAAGTTCAAGTCTATCGCTGATTTGGTCTGAATTTTAACATAGGTATAGTTCATTATAAAAGAACTAATTATAGTAACTATACCAATTAATATTATCTTTGCTGTAAAATCGTAAATTACTTTGAAATCTTTACTTTGCAATAGAAGGTCAATATAATTACCTGTAATGTAAGGCACTATAATTGACATGAGCCATCCAATGATACTAAAAAACAGAAATACTGCCAGGGAGCTTTTGTACTTAAATATAAATTTTTTAACAAAGTTAAATATTTTCATATTGATCAACTCTCTTGCATTTTTTTAGAAATTGCCTTTTTTCTTTTTCTAAGATTTAATTAATTCCACCGTCTTTTGTTTCAGTATTTCGGCTTTTACTTCTGGATAGCCAGATTATTTCACTTCATAAAAATGAGCATAATTGTCTTTTAAAATGTTGTACATGTATTCAAAGTCTTCTATCTTTTGTTTTTCTGTCAATTCCCTTGACCAACATAAATTAAATTGTGTATTTAAAAAGGTATGGGTACTGAGAAATGTAATTGCTAAAAAAATACAAAAATAACTATCAAAACAGTTAACCTTTTCCTCAAAAATACATCCATCCTTTTATCTATAATTCTTAAAGGATAGTGATGCATCTAGAACTTTTGAGTTCAGATTTATCGCCATTAACATAACAATTTATTTTCTTACTTCATAGTTGGAAATTAACTTGAGCACGGGTACTAAACTTCTTAATTTTCTCAGGTAACCAACCTTGTAATAAATTGTTTTTTTAACAAATCTAAATATTCTCATGTCGATCAGTTCTTTCATGTATTCTTAAAAATTCTTTTCCTTATTTTCTAAAGCTTTAATTATCTCCTCTGTCTTTCGTTTTAAAAGCTCTCCTTTAACATTAGGATCGCTGTATCTAAATTTAGCCATTTCTATCTCTATCTCCGGCACTATACCTGTTTCAAAATAGGTCGTTCGTCTTCATTTAAAAAGGTTCCATACTCAAATCCTACAATTAATCCACTGTTAGGAAGTCTCATATATGATATCAGTGAACCATATCCTAGAGTATTTCTTCCTACCAAAAACCTGTTTTTTACAAAATTCAGCAAATTTTGTAGCTACTGAATAAATTCCTTATCCCTTTTAATTTCATTTAATACCCTTCTCCTCACTTTCTAACGATTTAATTACTTCCAATATCTTTTGTTTTAGTTCCTCGTCTTTTTCAAATGGGTCTTTAGGAATCATTTTTATTTCTATATCTGGTATAGTCCCTGTTTCAAAATATGAAGTACCATCTTGATTTATAATCATTGCTCCGTCAAATCTCACAATTAGCCCGCTGTTAGGAAGGCACATAATATCTGGCATAAACCAACCTCCATCTCCCGTAGTTCTCTCACCTATTAATGTAGCAAAACCTGTTTCTTTACAAAATTTTGCAAAGTCATTTGCTGCTGAACAAGTCGCTCTGCTAATTACCAAAAATATCTTACCATTAAAACCTACAGGATCTATATCTTTAAGATATTTTTCAAAATCTTTTATCGTATGCTTCATAGTCAGATAATATCTAAAACTCTTTTTTACTTCCATCGGGAGCAAGTTATACATAGGAAGTTTATCTATTGTATTATTTTTTAAATCCGGTACAAAATTTTCAAGGATTTTAACAACATAGTCACCGCCTCTTACAAGAAAAATTTCTTCTATCGATAAGTTTTCTACTCCTTTTAACTTATCTCTTAAGGGACCTATTATAGCTTCTAACCAATATTGACCATTACCTCCTTTATTATCGCTAATATCTATGAAAAGATATTGGTAATTTTTTATACTTTTCAAAAAATCGTATATCATCTCTCTTTCTTTTTTGTATTCCTCTCCTTCTTTGTGATAATCAATTAAAAAAGAGTAGATTTTCAAATAAGCAACTTTTCCAGGTACTACAATTTCTGTCACAACGTTTTCTTTTTTTCTTGTTCGAGAAAAGTAATCTTCTAGTTTACTCTCTTCATGTGCATTTTTAAAGATCTTCTCCCACATTTTATAGGAGCTTTCCGATTTTCTAAGTATATCTTTACAAGGTTTCAAATTCACTGGCTCCAACGACTCCAACAGATATTTATAATGCCCTGGATCTAAAACATGTGTATGCCCATCATGTAATTTTAATAGAATATCATTTAATGCATAATAAAATTCCAAATTATTTTTCGTTTTCTTTATCTTTTCTTTAAATTGCTCTTTATACGCTAGCCAGTCGTAGCCATACATCTTTTTCACTTCATAAAAATGAGCATAATTGTCTTTTAGAATGTCGTACATATATTCAAAGTCTTCTATTTTCTGTCTTTCTGTAAGTCCCCTTGGCTGATACAAATTAGGCTGTGTATTCAAAAAAATATGTGTACCGAAGAATACGATTGCTAAAATTATCAAAGTAAGCATTAAAATAAGTAACCTTCTGCTCAAGAATATATCCTCCTTTCACTTATAATTTTTAAAAGTAGCGATGCATCTAAAACTTAAAAGTTCCAGATGCATCGCTATCAACACAACAATTTACTTTTTACTTTCTTACTTCATAATAGGGTTCCAATTTTACAGGACGGCATACCTGTCCCCAACAATATGGACCCCAGCACACACAGGGACCTGGTATTTCTCCAAAATTTCTTGTTAAATCACAACAAGGTGCTATAGGAAGAATATTACTAGGGAACTCATTGCCAATTTCTTTATTATACCCTTCTATCAAATATTCCATTTCCTTCCACCTCCCTTCTTTTCATCCTTTATATAGAATGTGCGCACATTCTAATCAAGATTAATCCCCTAAAACATCATGGTTTAAACCTTTTCCTGTTTTTTTCTCTAATAGCTCTTTTGCTATATCCTTCAAATACTCTTCTAAAACATATTTATAATTTCCACATCTTTCTGGCATTCTTTCTATTCTCCTCCTTGGACACCCTCCCATACAAATTGGCAGTAGCTTGCAATCAATACACATTTCGTCCATCGTGGGATCATAAAGAAGATATTCCATGTACTTATCAATGTTCAAAGAAACTAAGGACTTGTCGTCCAATATATTCCCTACTCTATACTCTTCCATCCCTATATCAGACCAGCACTTATATATGTATCCTTCCGGGTCTATCACCATTGAATTTACCCTGTCTGCTCCACAAAAATTGTATCTTAAATAGGGGTACTTATGCATTAAATTATTTAAAAAACCTCTTTCTTTTAACACTTTTTCAAACATATAAGTAACCTTAGAATATTCATGCATAGACAGGCATTTATTTGGTACATAACAAGCATTTGTAGGTTCTATATATCCCAAATAAACGCTAAGTCTATTTTTTAATCCTCTCTTTTCTAACTCATCTAATATATCATTAACTCTGTTTACGTTTTCTTTGTCTATATTTATCCTCAAGGAAACATTTGGCATTATATCAATATTTTCTTCTATGTTGGTCAGTATCTTTTCAAAAGTCCCCCCTCCACTTTTTAAAGGTCGTCTCTTATCATGTACATCCTGGGGACCGTCTAATGTTATTTGTATAAATGATAATCGCAAGTTCTTAAACTGTTCCACTACTTCCCTCGTCAAGTTATACCCATTTGTCACAATAAATGCATCATATATAACTTCGTTTTCATCACAGAGTTTTATAATTCTTTCTGACATATCTTTGACAATGTCAAAAACCAACAGCGGTTCTCCTCCATACCAAATAATATTTACACTCTGCAAAAACTTCATCTGCCGCTTTATATATTCAACTATTTTATCTTGTACTTCTTCACTCATAAATACATCTTTCTGATTGTCCTTTTCATAGCAGTATACACAGGCAAAATTACACCCTAATGTAGGTGCAATAGTTAAACCCAAATTTTTGTCATTAAGTCTACTCCGCCAGAGATTGAAACGTAATAGCTGAAGTTCGTCAACATTGTCATCTATGAGAAATTGACCTTTTTTCAAGTCTTCTATTAATTTACTGTCATCAATTGAAATGCCTTTTTCCACATAATTTTTATACTTATCGTAATTATTTTTTTCCATTAAGGCTAAAGCTCCTGTTCTTGAATTATAAGCTACTATTTTCTCCGGATCTTCAGGAAAGTCAAAGAAAAAGTTATATCTAGACGGCTTCATTTTCTTTCTCCCCTTAAAGAATTTTTATCCTGAGCTCATCTCAAAAACTTTTCTACATCAAAGTTCTAAAATGTGCCTTCATGCCTGAAATGTATTTTGGCTTTGCATCTTTTTACTTATCTACAACCAGAGAATGCCAATCTATTATATCCTTTTCTCCCATTGGCCCTATACTTTCGACACTTCCCATCACACCAAAACCCCATGAATACAGTAAAAGAGTAACTATGAAAAAAATAACTAACAACTTTCTCCTCAAGCCTCTTCCTGCCCCCTTTACTTTTCCTTCTCTTACCTATATAATATATGGTAAGTTAAACAATTTCAACCCGAATTGATTCTGGGTGGTGTGTAAAAAAATGGATGGATTCTATTACAATTTAGAGGCTTTTGGAAATGAATTGAGAGATATACGTAAATCTTTGAGGCTTACTCAGAAAGATATAGAAGATCAAACTCTTATAAGCACAGATACTCTAAGGAGAATTGAAAATGGAAAGGTTATGCCTAAACAGGAAACTTTTGATTTGATGTCTGTCATCCTTAAAAGAGACTTAAATGAGCTGTTGCTTAAGTACAGACTTAAAGATTATTCTTCTTTTTATAAAATAAAAAGTTCTATTGAAGATAAGCTTGAAGGTGGAGAATTTGAAGATTTGAAAAAGGACGTTGAAAAGCTTAAAAAAATAATTGATGGAAGGGAAATGAGCCTTTATTACATTCGATTATTGAAGCAACTTCTCTTGTTAGTGGAGTCTGTTATTAAAAAAACTGTTAATAATGATTATGAAAAGGCTTTAGAAAAATTGATTAAAGCCATGAAAGTCACTATACCAGATTTTTCTCTTTCTAACTATACCCGCTTTGTGTACAGCAGTATGGAAGTTAGAATCTTGATGAATATAGCTCTTATAGTAAGAGAAAAAGAATCCTATGAGAAAAGGATAGAAATGCTTCTTTTTTGCTTAGAAGCACTGGAGACAGAAAATGTAGAAGAAAGGGTTAGGGTATATTACAATCTCTCCTATGCGTATCACTTGGCTTCCATATATGATAAGGCGCTTTACTACGCAGAAGAAAGTATTAAAACTTGTGTAGAAAACAAGACTTTAAATGGCTTGGCACTTTTATACTTTAGAAAAGGAATTGCCGAATTTAAGCTTAATAGAGAAAATTACATGGACTCTCTTTTAAAGGCTTTATATCTTTTAGAAATATGCGGTCATGAAAAATTAAAGAAAATGGTGATAGAAAGTTGCAAGAAAATTTATAACATAGAGCTGACCACATAATAGCAAATCTTAACAAAAAACGTTCAGTGATGATTTTCTCATGTATAATAGGAACAGGCAAGGTTGTATATCCTATGCTGACCACTAGCTCTGTTTGGTTCATCTTAGTGTGATATAATAAATAAAAGATAAAAACATTTATTAATAAGGTGAGGGTTAATAACAATGAGAGATTTGAGTAGTATTAGTAAAGAATTAGAAAAATTGAAATCATATTTGTCTGATAACCCCAGTATAATTGCTTTCTACCTTTTTGGATCTTATGGCACGGAATATCAAAACCAAAACAGTGATATTGATTTTGCAGTTTTATACAACAAAAATGTCTTATTGGAGGAAGAACTTACATTAGAAGTTAAAATAAGTGAAATATTCAAAAGAGATGACATTGATATAATAAACTTAAATAAAGCTCCTTTAAACCTTCAACACCACGTCATTTATACTGGAGAATTATTATATTGCAGTAATTATGTAAAATTATCAGATTTTAAAGAAAAAGTTTTTAAATACTATGGAGATTATGGCATTACCCTCAAATTCTTTTATGATGATTATTTGGAAGGACTGGTTAAAAAATGACTATCGATAAAGATAAGATAATAAAAAAAATAAATGTGATCAAAAAAGCTTTAACAAATTTAAGCGAACTTGCCAAACTTACAGATAATGAATTTTCATCAGATTTTAAATATTATGACTCTGCAAAATACAATTTACAAATTGTAATAGAAGCAATGATCGACATTGGTAATCACATTATATCAAGACTAAATTATGAACCCCCAAAAACATATGCTGATACATTCGAAATTCTCACTAAACACAATATATTACCTTATGACTCGGCCAATACATATAAACTTATGGCAAAATTTCGCAATAGAATTGTTCATTTTTACGACGATATAAGTAATCTGGAAGTATATAACATCATACAAAATAATCTGCGTGACTTTGAAAATTTTTTGAAGTATATTTCTATTTTCTTGAAAAATTTTGAGTAACTCTTACCCTTTTATATTTTATTCCCTGCTGTCAGACACCACTGAAAGTATAGCTTTTGTAATTTTTTATAACCACAATAGGCGTTTGTTGTTCTGAGTTACCTGAAGGGTTGTCCAAAAAAAGCTTTTCTACGTATGTAGTTTTAGGCCCCAAAGACCCCGACAAAGTTTGCGACATGATAAAAGAAAAAACAGGAGTGGATGCTGTAATAATTGATGCAAATGATTTACATAAAGCTGACTGCGTTGGCGCCTCAAAAGGAGTAGATAAGAAGTAGACATAGAAGTATTAAAAGGAAGAAAAATAACAATAAATCCTGGTTTTAGTAAAAAAACTAAAAACCCTACAGGACTCTTAATGCACATTCCAATAATGGGCAAAAAAGTTAAATTTTCTGCTGAGTAATTGCTGAGCAGAAAGCAAAATAACCTGGGAAAAAGACCCTCAAGAGAAAAATTTAAAAGATTTGGATTGTAAAATTCTAATCAGCCTTTACACTGAAGTGTCTTCTAAAAAAGAAAGTGGATTTAAGGTATACTGCGAGGAACAAAAAGAAACTTCTCTAAAGCTTGCTAAACATATAAACAAAGCAATGGAAGAAAAATTGTAACTTCCAAGGTGCCAGCAATGGAAGATGTTGGGATAGACGATGCTCATTTGAGGGATGTAGATTACATAGAAAAAGTAGCTCAGGCCGTGTTTAATGGCTTAATAAGATTTTATTAAAAGCAGGTAAAAAACAGGGCTACAGCACTACCTGTACCCTGTTTTTTAGGTTGATAAAATTTTCTCCCACATTGCAAGTATAGGCATAAACTTCTACGCCTTTCATAACAGCTTCTCTTAAAAATTGTCCAAATTGAGGGTCCTGTTCGTCATTTGGAGTAAAGTATTTGATGTCATCCATTTGAATTAAAAAAACAACTGCCGCCCTCATTCCTTCTTCTTTGACTTTTATGAGCTCCTTTAAATGCTTTCTACCTCTTTCTGTGGGGGCATCAGGAAATTTTGCAATACCTTCTACTTCCAAAGTTACTCCTTTGACTTCAACATAACATATCTCTTTCCCTTTTGTAAGTTTTATATCAAATTTACTGTTCCCAAAAGTTTTTTCTTTTTCTACAATGTCATAGCCTTTAAATTCCTCAATAAGCCCCATCTTTATGCTCTCTAAAACTACTTTATTAGGCACTTGTGAATCGATAGATATAAGTCTTTTCCCCTTATAAGCAAAAGCCAACTCGAAGGGTGTTTTTCTGCCTTGCCTATCTCTTACTTCAAGGATAACCTCTGCTCCCGGGACAAATATCTCTTTGCACCTTCCCGTATTAGGCACATGTACTAAAGTCTTTTCTCCGCTATTTAACTCTACATAAGCTTCAAATCTATTGATTCTCTTTATGAATTTCCCGTAAACAATTGGATTTGTAATCACCATTTTAA
>Ga0208663_100123_pt1 | contig 12927 bp, 16 predicted proteins | sample Wag42014_10_10_FD_187327 | JGI IMG/M metagenome (GOLD analysis project Ga0208663, IMG submission 187327) | Deep subsurface shale carbon reservoir microbial communities from Ohio, USA - Utica-2 Time Series 2014_10_10 (SPAdes) (version 2) ...
TCAATGCTGTTTATAATGATACCAAGAGCATCAGTATCGGCAGAGCGTATTGCTGAGGTTTTGGCTACAGAGCCTTCTATAAAAGACCCAGAAAATCCAAAACAATTTAATGAAAATATGGCTGGAACTGTAGAATTTAGGAATGTATCTTTTAAATATCCAGGTGCTGAAGAGTACGCTTTAAAGGACATAAACTTCAAGGTTTTGCCAGGGCAGACAGTAGGCATAATAGGAAGAACAGGTTCTGGAAAGAGTACCTTAGTGAATTTGATCTTGAGATTTTACGATGTGACAGAAGGACAGGTTTTGGTTGATGGTGTAGATGTAAGAGAGGTAAGGCAGGAAGATTTACGCAGCAGAATAGGATATGTACCCCAAAAAAGTTGGCTTTTCAGTGGTACAATTAAATCAAATTTGAAATACGGAAATGACCAGGCTACGGACGAGGAAGTAAAAGAAGCAGCAGAAATTGCACAAGCAATGGAATTTATAAATGAAAAGACCAAGAAATTTGATTCAGAGATTGCACAAGGAGGAACAAACGTTTCAGGAGGGCAAAAGCAGAGGCTTTCCATTGCTCGTGCTCTTGTTAAAAAGCCTGAAATATACATTTTTGATGAAAGTTTTTCGGCTCTTGACTTCAAAACAGAGTCAGCTTTAAGGAAAGCCTTAAGAGGAAGGTTAAAATCAAGCACTGTTATAATGGTGTCGCAAAGGGTGTCAACTCTTTTACATGCAGATCAAATAATAGTGCTTGAAGAAGGGAAAATTGTGGGCATAGGGAAACACAAAGAATTACTTAAAAACTGTCAAACTTACAGAGAAATAGCTTTATCACAGCTATCGGAGGAGGAATTGGCATGAGTGAAAATAGAAGAATAGACCCCAAACAGATGCCCAGACTTCGCGGGCCAGGAATGGGAGGCGGCCCCCATGGCATGGTTCGCGGTGGAGAAAAAGCGCGAGATTTTAAGGGTACAATGAAAAAATTGATAAAATATTTATCTGTTTATAAATTTTCTATAATAAGTGTATTTGTATTAGCAGCACTTAGTGCTTCCTTCTCCATTGCGGGTCCTAAAATACTCAGTAAAGCGATAACGAAAATTTTTGAAGGCGTAATGGATAAGATAACTGGAAAAGGCAGTGGAATAGATTTTGAATATGTAGAGAAGATAATTCTAATTCTCATAGGCTTATATGGTTTAAGTGCCTTATTTGGATACCTGCAAGGATGGATAATGTCAGGTGTTTCAATGAAAGTTACCTATAGGTTTAGAAAAGAAATCTCACAAAAAATCAATCGCTTGCCTTTGAAGTATTTTGAAAGCACGAATCAAGGGGAAATATTGTCTCGTATTACAAATGACGTGGATACAATTACTCAGACTCTTAATCAAAGTTTAACTCAGATAATTACTTCTGTGACGACAGTAGTAGGCGTTTTGATTATGATGTTTACCATAAACTGGCTTATGACTTTAGTAGCACTTTTGATAATTCCTTTGTCTTCTTTGGTAATTGCCTTTATTGTCAAACATTCACAAAGGTATTTTAGAGAGCAGCAGGATTATTTAGGGCATGTAAATGGTCATGTAGAGGAAATGTATGGAGGCCATAATATAGTAAAGGCTTTTAATGGAGAAAAAAAGAGTATTGAAAAGTTTAATGTATTAAATAACTCTTTGTACGGAGCAGCTTGGAAGTCACAGTTTTTGACAGGTATTATGATGCCTCTTATGAATGTAATAGGAAACTTGGGTTATGTGGCGGTTACAGTTTTGGGTAGTTGGTTGGTAATAAAAAATGCAATAGAAGTGGGGGATATTCAGGCGTTTATACAGTATATCCGCTCTTTTACACAGCCTATTGCTCAGATCGCAAATATTTCCAATATACTACAACAAACTGCTGCTTGCGCAGAAAGAGTATTTGAATTTTTGGAGGAGGAAGAAGAAGTTCCAGATAATTCACAGCCTGTAAAAATTGAAGATATAAAAGGAAATGTGGAGTTTAGAAATGTTCGTTTTGGATATAGATCTGATAAAATGGTAATAAATAACTTTTCTGCTTCTATTAAGGCAGGACAAAAAGTTGCAATTGTTGGTCCTACTGGGGCAGGAAAGACTACTATAGTGAAACTTTTAATGCGCTTTTACGATGTGAATGAAGGAGCTATTTTAATTGACGAGCATGATATAAGAGATTTTACGAGGGAAGATTTGCGTTCACTTTTTGGCATGGTACTTCAAGATACATGGCTTTACAATGGTACTATTATGGACAATATAAGATATGGCCGTCTTGACGCTACTGAGGAGGAAGTTATAAAAGCTGCTAAGGCAGCTTATGTGGATCATTTTGTAAGGACATTGCCAGGGGGCTATAACATGGTATTAAATGAAGAGACCACAAATATTTCTCAAGGGCAAAAGCAGTTACTAACTATAGCAAGAGCTATTTTGAAAGATCCAAAAATTCTCATACTCGATGAGGCTACAAGCTCTGTAGATACCCTTACAGAAATACAAATACAAAAAGCGATGGATTACCTTATGAAAGGACGCACAAGCTTTATAATCGCTCATAGGCTTTCTACAATACGGGATGCTGACTTGATACTTGTCATGAACCATGGAGATATTGTAGAGCAGGGTACCCACGAAGAGCTTCTTAAAAAAGGCGGTTTTTATGCAAGCCTCTATAACAGCCAGTTTGAAAAAGAGGAAGAGATGGCAAGTTGATAGCATTTAATAATTATTATTGACATATGAAACAAAAAGTGATAAAGTAAAAGAGAAAATAAAATAGAGGTTATGTCCGCTGGGGGAGCCTTAATGGCTGAGATGGCATTGATGCCAAACCCTTGGAACCTGATGAGGGTAATGCCTCCGTAGGGAATGCGGCTCAAAAATACCGCATTTCGCGGTATTTTTTTCAGCGAACATAGCCTCCTTGAAAAATGGAGGTGTTTTTGTTTATGTCCTACCTTTTAAGTATTTTTTCTGATTTTGCTCAAATAAAACCAGTGACTTTATCGGTTATATTAGCAATTTTATTGGCAGCTTTTCTTTTATATCTGATGCGAAAAAGTGTCAAATTTGACACAAAAATGCTTGTCTACGGAGCACTTTCAATCGCTATTTCTTTCGTGCTGTCTTATATAAGATTTTATCACTGGCCTCAAGGTGGTTCTATTACACCTGCCAGCATGTTGCCGCTTTTTATCTTTGCCTATTATTATGGACCAGGTCCTGGTGTGATTGTAGGAATGGCGTATGGATTTTTACAACTTATTCAAGACCCATTTATAGTCCAATGGGTGCAAGTACTTCTCGACTATCCGCTGGCCTTTGGTGCTTTAGGACTTGCTGGCTTTTTTAGAAAAAACCTAAGTTTGGGAATTTTAGTCGGTGGATTTGGACGATTTTTCTCTCATTTTTTATCAGGTGTATTTTTCTTTGCAAGCTATGCGCCAGATGGAATGAGCCCTATAGTTTATTCACTTTTAGTCAATGGAAGTATAATAGGTGTGGAAGTTGCAATATGTTTTGTGGTTTCGTTAATTCCTCAAGTTAGCAATGCTATCGAGGAAATTAAAAAGAAAGCAACTATTTAAAGGGGGTATTTCCCCTTTTTATTTTTTACAGTGAATAGCTAAAATAATAGTAGAATATTTTGTAAGAAGAAATTTAACATAAAATTAACATTTCTATAATGTTTTTTTAATGTTATCATAAGATAATTTAGTCAAAGTTTTTAGAGAAAATCCATTGTAACTAGAAGGGTCATAAAAGAGTAGCAAAGCTTTTAAAAATACGATAATATATATAGTAAAATGAAACTGTAGGGGGATTTTACTGATGCAAATAAAAAAAGTACTTCTTGACAAGGATAAAAATATTTTTTTCTATATAAATGAAAGAATAAAATGTAATATTTTAGACAAAATAATGCCAAAAATAACTCATATAGGTGGGCCTTTTTTTACAATATTTTCTTGCTTATTTTTAATCTTTTTTGGAAAAAACGAAGTGAAAGCCTCTGCTTTAGAAGCTTTAACAGCGCTTGTAAGTAGTCATTTGTTTGTTCAACTTTTAAAAAGAAAATATACAAGGCCAAGGCCTTATATGGTATTAGCTAACACAAACACTTTTAAACATCTTTTAAAGGATTATTCTTTTCCTTCAGGCCATGCTACTGCCAGCTTTTCACTCGCTATAACCTTTTCAATGTTTTTTCCAAGCCTTACAGTATTTTTAATTTTACTTGCAGTACTTGTGGGATTTTCAAGAATATATATGGGACTACATTATCCTTCAGATGTATTAATGGGTTCTACAATAGGCATTACTTTTTCTTATTTAACTCATTTTATAGGGACAAGGCTGTTTTTGTAAAAAAATTTGAAAAAGATTGACAGAATTAATTGATTTTGTTAGAAAAGATGTTGATGAAGTTTTGGCACAATTAGGTACGGATAGAGAGGGATTGACTACTTTAGATGCTATCCAAAATTTTGGAGCAATGGATGTGCTTTGTACTGACAAAACTGGTACTTTGACATTAAACAAAATAGTTGTAGAGAAACATCTTGACATACATGGGAATGAAGATGACAGAGTTTTAAGACATGCATACCTAAACAGTTTTTATCAAACAGGTCTAAGGAACTTGATGGATGTAGCCATTTTAGAGTATGGAGCTGAAAAGGGTTTTAATGGTTTGGAGAAAATATATAAAAAAGTTGATGAGGTACCCTTTGATTTTGTAAGGCGGAGGATGTCTGTAGTTTTAGAGAGCGAAGGTGGAAAAAGGCAGCTTGTAACGAAAGGCGCTGTTAAAGAGATGCTTTCCATATGCGAATACGCTGAGTACAAAGGCGAAGTAGTTCCTTTAACAGATGAAATACGCCTTATACAAAGCATTGCTTCATGGCCGCTATTGCTTTTTACCTCAGCAGCTGTTACAGTAGGAACGATTGTGCCATTTACTTCTTTTGGAGCGAAGCTTGGAATGATGCCTCTACCGGGGATATACTTTTTGTTCTTAATAGCTACGCTTCTTGCATACTTGACTTTGGCACAATATGTTAAAGGGAGATTTATAAAAAGATTTGGAAACGTGCTATAACATTTTTTAGACAACGGATACAGACAAGTAGAAATATTTCAAAACATAAGCAGGAGAAATCCTGCTCTTTTTAACACATCACATTATAAAATTAAAATGTTACAACAATGTTACAAAATATAAAATTTTGGTAAACAAAGAAGGAATTTATATTAATATGTAGAAATAGTATAATATGTAGGAGTAGTATAATAGGAGGGATAATATGGGGGAGGTAATAAGATTTGAGACACATAAAGACCCTTTTGAACAATCTTGGGGGGAGATGTTCAAAAAGAGGATTAACGCCGGATAAAAAATTAATAATGTTGAATAATGTAAAACTTATTAAGGATAACAAAAGAGAGTCACTAATTAAAGCTTTTCACAAAAGCGTTGAAAATTTAAGAGGTGTCAATAGTTTCAAAAATTTTTTATTTTTGTTGACTGACGAAGAAGGCGTAATATTAGAATTAATTTTACCTTATGATAATACCAATTTTTCTTTAAATGAAAGCATGATGTTAAAAGAAGAAATTGCAGGGACAAATGCAGTATCACTAGCGATAAGAGAGAAGAATATAGCGGTTGTAAGAAAAGAACAGCATTACATTGAAGATTTAAAAAGATTAAATTGTATTGCTGGACCTATTTTTGATAAAAAAGGAAATTTGATAGGGATAGTAGACATGTCTTCTGAAAATGAGCTTAATGATATTTTTGTAGCAATAGCATTTTTACTGACAAAGTATATAGAAATATAGAGATACTCAAGCTTACGGCAGAAGGGAAAACAGATAAAGAAATTGCAAAAACAATCAACATGTCACTAAGTAATATAAAGTAATCACAAAAGGAAAATTTTTAAGTTGTTGGGAACAAAGAATGTAAAGGACTGTGTGTACAAAGCAACAAAGTTAGATTTAATATAAGGCGTTTGAAAAGACGTTTATACTAAAGTGTCAATTTAGTAAAAAAGAGAATGTTAAAGTTGTACTTTAGTACAAATTTTAGAGGAAAAGAAACTCAATTTTATACTAAAGTACAAAAGTAAGTGCTATTTTAGTAAAAATTTATACTTTTGGTCAATTGACATGACGATGGAAATAATATACCATGGATATAGAAGGAACTACCGGTAGTCTTTAGAATTATTAAAAAGGAGAGGGTTAAAATAAACACATGTTAGAGTGAGTCATTTAGGAATACTTGTAGCTGCAGAATTCTATGCAGATTTTGTATTAGTAAATGGTGGTGATGATTATATCAGTAAAGTTTATGATTATGCAATAGCTATGGTTGGGACTTATTCGCTTACATCATTTGGAATAAATAAAGCGCGCGAAGACATTTCTGGACCTGCTTATGCAACTTTAGAATGGGAAGGAACGACATTAGAAAATTTGTTTACAACTACCTTTAGGTTGAGGTTATATGTTGGAAATGATGGGTATTATTCGCTGGCTAACTACTGATAAGGAGGTGTTTTATTGTTCCCCTATATTCTTATTTTTTCAATTGTAACAATTATAGTATTAGTAGTAAATATTGTTATTTTAGTCTTTGTGATTAAGCTCTTTAGGCTTTTGTATGAGCAATACAAAAAGTAGGTGTGTGTTTATTGTAAAAAATGGACGAAGTTGCAAAGAAACAGAATTTGGAATGTCGTTAGAATTCAAATGTGTAATTATACTATTACTATGTAAATTTAGAGATTTTGTATATATTTTTGTATATGTTTAAAATTGAAAATTTATAAAGTAGCTCAAACAAAAGGAACCGTCCCCATTGTTTGATTCCTATAAAGAAAAACTAAGATATTAAGAGAAAATGAAAGATAATAGAAGGAGGTATTTAAAAGTGTTACGGAAATATACCGTTTATTTAATTATTTTTGTAATTACTTTTACTTCTGTATTATCATTTTCGGTTAATGCTAAAGCAGATTCTCTTACTCACAAAGAAACAAAATACCTTTATATATGGTTTTATCCTGTAGAAAACAGAGCAATTGTACCTTTTGTTCAAACAATAATAGTAGATGTTGGTTATTTTTATGACATTAGTGGGAGAGACATAACTGTGACACAAAGTTTTTTATCAGGAACAGCTGTAAATGGAAGAAATATGCCTTTCAGTGAGACAATAAATTTATTGCATATTAAATGGTATAAAAATAATTCTTTGTATACCACATTAGAAAGTTTCACATACCCGCCTATAATTATTTCTCCTGATAATATAGTGAAATATGGTGTTAACTATACTAATTTATTTTTTGATACATTTTCAGATACGTGGAAAGAGGAAGGAACTATACAGGTGATAGCCCCAGAAACACTGAACATATGGAAGACATTTAGTAGTAGCTTAGAGCAATAAAAAGTTTATAGGTAAAATTTTAGATAATGAAATATATACGGGAGGTTTGTAAAATGAGTAAAAATAGAAAAATTTTGTTGATGATAGTTTTATTAATAACAATTTTGGCTGCATCTATTATTACAGCAGCTGGTTCAAATCCTTGGTTTTTGCTCGGGAAAAATAGTCTAAAATATGAGAAAGACAGGGATGTTATAATAGCAAAAGTTGGAAACACAAAAATCACAAAAGAAGATATTGAAATGCAGATATTATTTAATAAATTCCAAAAAGAAGTATTAAATAGGAAATTATCTGAATTACAAAATAGTAACCTAAATATTAATTCTTTTTTGAGTGTAGACGTGAGTAGAAAAGATATATTAAATAAATTGATCGATGAAGCTATATTATATGAAGAAGCACAGAGGCAGGGTTTAAATGTTACCTATGATGATGCTAAAAAATTTATGGAAAATACAAGGTATATTATGAATGCTATTGCAAAAGGGGAATTAAAATGTGAAAATCAAAAAGAGGCAATGGAAGAAATTTATAATTTTAAAGCATATATTAAAGGATTGGGAATGTCTGAAGATGAATATTGGAACGAAATAATAGTTTATTACCAAAAAATACTTTCAATAGGGAATTTGAAAAATAAAATTATATCAGCAATGTCTGAAAAGGATAAAAACGATATAAATAAGGTTAATGAATTTTTTGAAAAGTATAAAAACGAGTTACGAAAAAAATATAAGATAGAAATATTAGATGGTAAATTTTTACAACAATAGATTTCCTCATGCTAATATTATTGGGAACTCTTTATCCCAAGTGCGGAAGGGAGGTGTTGTGTTGTTTTAAAAAGGCATAATTTAGTAAAGGGAAAAGAGCTTAAGTTTAGTGAGAAAATGAGATTTTCTAATTTTGATTAAGTTAATTACAAAATATTGAGATAGGGTGAATTGATAAATCGAGGTTGTGGAGTTTAAAGTAAGAAATTAAAGGTGTGATGGAAATAAAAATGGATGAGAAAGTAAAAGTTATTATATTAGTGATGATAATTTGCTTTGCTGCTATTTTAATTAAAAATCTGTATGATTATAGAATAAAGACCATTGATGAAGCAATTGGGTTTAATCTTGATGGTGTTTAAAAGTAGAGATATTGAAAGATGGACAATCTAAAATAACAGAAGATGAAGAAAAAATCAAGGAATTAACCGGATGGTTAAGAGAATACAAATATAAGATGAATAGCAATGTAAAGGGGAGAATAGATTTTTCTTATTATGCAATCAATTTTTATTATCATGGGAAAAGTGGATTTATAGCCTTTGATGAAAAAAATAAGAAAAGTATAATTATAGTAAATGGGTATACGTATAATATTGTTGGAGAGCCAATTGAAAAGGATTATTTGCAATCTTTTTGGCAATCTATTAAGTAAAGAATAGTAAGATTGGAAAAGTCTGATGAAAGTTAAATAAGGTGGGAAAAGAGAGGGCTTTTTTAAAAGAGCCCTCTCTTTTATATTCATTATTGAGTTTTTCCGTCTTCTAAATTAATTTCTTTAGAAATTTCATGAAGCATCTGGGGTGTTAATCTGATGTCAAAATGAGTTAATTCATAGTATTTTGTGGACAGACAAAGGGGACGGTTTCCTTTGTCTGAAATTTAAAAAGCCTGGACAGAAAAGTATTGTCTGGGCTTTTTTGTAAATTTGTGAAAACAAGAGAATATCCTACTGAGATGGAAAGTAAATTAAGGAAGTGATTTTACATAATAATAGAATTAAAGTAAAATGGTGCTGTGGGATACAAAATCATTATAACTACCAGTGGAATTATAAGAGCTAATAGATACCTGTAATTTACTGAGTATTTGCCTTCTTTTTTATTTTTATCTAAAAAAATGTAGGATGGTCAGTAAAATTCCAAATGCGAAATAAACTATTACAAAAGTGTACATGTTTAGTTGGGGATTGTATGTAACTGATGATTTGGGATATCGCTATAGTGTTAATTGAAAATTTCAAAAAAATAAATCGAACAAGAGGAACCGTCCCTGTTGTCCGTTGTCTGTTTACTGTTTACTAAAGTGTAAATTTATTAAAAAGTTGTACTTTAGTACAAATTTTAGAAGAAAAGAAATTAAATTTTATACTAAAGTACAAAAGTAAGTGCTATTTTAGTAAAAATTTATACTTTTGGTCAATTGACATGACGTTGGAAATAGTATACCATGGATATAGAAGGAACTACCGGTAGTCCTTAGAATTATTAGGAAAGGAGTTGAAAGTGTTAGAAAAAGAAAATATTTTAGATAATAACATGTTAAAAAATAATACAGGTGGTGTTAATAATGGTAAAAAAGTCTTTAAATATTAAAAAGTTAATTTTATTGTTTGCAATTGCATTGTTTCTTTCAATTTCAACTTTGAGTCCAGCCTCTGCTACCGATTTAAAAATTTCGAATTTAAACAATAAAAAATTAATGGTTAATTCACCTCAAGAATATGAATCTTATTTAATCCAAAAAGCCAATAATAGTAATAGTGAAGAAAAAAATGCTATTATAAATGCGCTATATAAATACAAATCTTTAACAAAAGATAAGCAAGAAAAATTCATTGAAATAATTAATAATAAAGAACTAATGAGGGATGTGTTTAAAGCATTAGGAGATAGCGAAAAAGAAACCTTTTTAGGTGGTGATATAGTAGTTGATAATAGTATTGATAAATTACTAGATAAAAGAGATTATACAATTTCTAGTTCATCAATTGAACTGACTACTGCAACATATAAACGCTGGGTAGAAGTATTTGGAATAACCGTATTTGAAACAACCTCATGGGTTAAGTATGAACATGATAATTATTCAATATTAAGTATAGTTGGATATGATCATGTTGTATCAAGAAATTTATTAGCTCCAGCCTGGTCGTATTCGTGGAGTGGAAAAACTGCTTGGATTTTTGGGGATAAAGCATATTCTACTGCAGATTTAACTATGATAGATTTAGGAATTCCAATCCAGACTGTTCAAGTTGGAGTGTGGGGTGATATTTACAACAATGCTGGAGGATGGGTAAATAAATTATAAAATATTTAAAAGTATTAATTCGCGTGGTGAAGATTAATTTTTCAGAACATTAACTTTTCAAGACGAATAATTAAAGGATTCTGGACATTTAAAGTTTCAGTTTAAATATTTTTGGATGTTGTTTTTATAAATTACTGCATATTACAAAGTTAACGCTTTGTAATATGCAGGAGCATTAATTTTGTAAACTGTATTTATTGCCGTTAAGTAATCAGATTTTTATTAGAGAGGAGATATTAAACCATGTTTAAAAGATTTAATAAATTAAGTAGTAAATCAAAACGAATAATAGGGATAATTATGGGGCTGATAGTAAGTTGTGTTGTAATATTTGTAATTATACTAGAACTCATAAGGATATATGCTGGATAAAGTATGACAAAAGACAAGGGGAGGTTCATTTGTCTGGATTTTAAGCAAAAATATCCACATCCACTGGAAGAAATATAAAAGGGACAAGTAAGAATAACTCGAAACAGTGGCAGGAAATTCCTGCTCTTTTATTTTTTTCTTTAAATGTTGCATTATAAAATCAAAGTATTACAACAATGTTACATAAATATTACAATTTAGTAAACAGAGGAGGAATTTGTAAAGATATGTAGAAGTAATATAATGGGAGACAATAGGGGGAGGGAGAAATTTGTGAAATTCAATAAGGGATTTTTCAACTGGGCAGCGTGGTTAACTTTGTTGTTGGCTTACGTACTTCCATATCAATCAACAGATGGGTTTGCCATCCATTATGGATATCCTTTTGCCTTTTTGACTACTTATAATGATAATTTATTAAAAGCAAAAATTACATTATTGACATCAACAAGTTTCAATATGGGTATATTTGCTATAGATGTAGTAATAATTTATTTTGCAATCTATTTTGCTAATGAATTATTGATTAAATGGAAAAGTAAAAAATCCTAATAATTGAAGGAGTATGATGATGATATTATTTATAAAATGATCGGCAGGGCACAAGGCAGCCTGATTATGTGTTATAGCTTAGCTTTAATATTGGAATACATCGGGTTATGGAAATATATAGCAAGTTTATGGGGATAAAGTCAATGCAACGATGGATATTTGAGACAAAAGTCATTTTAGGTGATGACAATGAATAAATGGTTTTACAAAAACAAATACATTATACATATAGTTTTAATAGTTATTTATGTTTTATGGGTAATAAATTACTTTTATCCAGTATTGCGCTTTAAATTTTCCCTATTGAATTATATTTTTGCATTATGCGTGCAAATGATACCAATAGTTCTACTAATTAATGGCTTTCTGTTTAAGCATAAGATTTGTAAAATATTGAACAGCATCTTTTTTGCAGCACTATCTTTATTGAGTATGGCAATTGAAATTGTTATTTTAATAGGTATTTTTACTTTAAGCTGGAAGAGTGCATTTAAGCCTATCCATGATGTCAAATTTACATCCTATTCTGTTGTAGCATATAGAACAAATGGAGGTGCCACAACGAGTTATGGAATTGTAGTAAGACAGGAAAAAGAGATTATTAAGGGAATTTTATTAGTTAAAAACCTGTACAGCAAGTACCCTATGTACGATGTAGAAATGAATAAGATTGGTGATAATCAAATTGAAATAAATGGTGAGAAGATATATTTAAAAAGGAATGTGTACATAAACTGAAGGTTAAAAGGATCTAATCAGAGGGGGAATTAGATGAAAAAAAGAGTAATATTTTTATTGGCCTTGGTTGCCATTTTAGCTTCGGCTATGATCCTTTTTGCAAAATTTTCATTATCCGAAAAATCTAGTAGAGAAGAAATAGTTGTAACTCCAGACATATTTGGAAGAGTGAAATTGAATGGAGGGTGATGATAGAATTGAGGTTATAGATAAAAAAACAGGAAAGCTATTAGATGCCTATGGTGAAGAAATCAAATCTTTGGATAATGGTAGGAGCCAATATATAGTATATCGTGAAAAAGAAAATGATTTTGAAATTCTACGATTGTATACAGTTTCTGAAACTCAAGAGGAAAATGGGAATAAAGAAATTAGCAGGGTGGTAGATAAGTATTGGGATATAATGTCGCAAAATGGTTGGTATATAGAAAATCAACATGTAGTTACTATTTCTACAATGGGTAATTTTCCTACTACAGAAATGGAAACGGGTGGCACAGTTACTATTGTTAAAAATAGGGTATATAGAGATATAAATTCGCTTTTTTTGAAAAAAAACTATGAATTGCAATATTAAATGCAACACCTAATGAAAATCATGTAGATATAGGATTTGGAACAAATCATATATAACCTTAAGCCCATCTTAGTTAACAAATTGAGCGAAGGTCGTGATTTGTCA
>Ga0208663_100126_pt1 | contig 12573 bp, 9 predicted proteins | sample Wag42014_10_10_FD_187327 | JGI IMG/M metagenome (GOLD analysis project Ga0208663, IMG submission 187327) | Deep subsurface shale carbon reservoir microbial communities from Ohio, USA - Utica-2 Time Series 2014_10_10 (SPAdes) (version 2) ...
GGATCCCCTGTTTTCTGAAAAAGACTACTGTAACCCGAATCCTGCTTGGGGTAATGTGTTATGGTCTGAAAATCCTCCTCAGAGTCAAATACTGTTTAAATAACAGGGGGTGAAACTAAACACGCCCATCGTTCCAATAAGACTTTAAAAGAATTGAAAGCTTGCCTGTGTTCATAGCCTCTCGGAACTTTCATCCATGTTCCAATAAGACTTTAAAAGAATTGAAAGGTGGTTTACGACTTCATAGAGCGCAACTGGGGAATTAATCGTTCCAATAAGACTTTAAAAGAATTGAAAGCTCGATGGAAAATTTCCATAGGCATTTGAAACATACACGTTCCAATAAGACTTTAAAAGAATTGAAAGCGATATGAGAGTCTTTCCAGCTCTGTTGCTTTTGGGTGTTCCAATAAGACTTTAAAAGAATTGAAAGTTCTTTGGTATTGGCTGGATGAATATCTGTCCATTTAAGTTCCAATAAGACTTTAAAAGAATTGAAAGCATTAACTGCTGCTTATCACCTGCAAAGCCCTTATAGTCCCTGTTCCAATAAGACTTTAAAAGAATTGAAAGTAACAACATCATCAATACTATCTAAAACAACAACCAGTTCCAATAAGACTTTAAAAGAATTGAAAGGTCTTCTGTGACAACCTTGACTTCCTTTATCTTCTTGAGTTCCAATAAGACTTTAAAAGAATTGAAAGAAAGAACTTTAAGCCATTCAGCCCGACTCCACCCACCAGCGTTCCAATAAGACTTTAAAAGAATTGAAAGAAGAGTGGTATTCATACTTTGACGGAGTCTTTGAAGAGCGTTCCAATAAGACTTTAAAAGAATTGAAAGGAAGTTCATAAGGAATGACCGTCAACTATTCGAGAAAAGTTCCAATAAGACTTTAAAAGAATTGAAAGTCATTAACGAGCTTCTGAACCTTCTCCTTCACTGCGTTCGTTCCAATAAGACTTTAAAAGAATTGAAAGATAACTCTGAGGCAAAACGACTCTAACCACTCCGGGTTGTTCCAATAAGACTTTAAAAGAATTGAAAGCTATTGGCAGCTGGATGAGTTCAACTGCTGGGACGGCGTTCCAATAAGACTTTAAAAGAATTGAAAGTTGGATCATATGTGATATAGCCCTCCACAAAGAGTGGAGTTCCAATAAGACTTTAAAAGAATTGAAAGCGCTTAGGCGAAATCTTAAAAACAATAAAAGCGAAATCAAAGAACTCTTTCCAGGATTTCCCTCAGGTCTTTCAAAAACTCCTCAAGGTGCTCCCTCTTTACGTGGGGCATCATAACTATCCTTATGTACCCCCTGTGGGCGCTTATTCCCCAGCCTCTGGCTTTGAGCTCGGCCTCAATTTTCTTAAGCTTCCTGGAGCCGAAGGAGACTATGTTCAACATGGGCTCCCTTATAAGGTATACCCCATTTAGACCCTTTATTTGCTCCGCGAACCAGTAAGCATTTTCCATAGCCTCCTTGACAACTCTCTTGTATCCTTCAAAGCCAAGATGCTTGAGGAGGGCCCATACTGCTATTGCATTTGCACCTGGCCTAGTGCCGGTAATGGTCGCCTGGAATATCTTTCCTCCAGCTAAATAAGGTGCTAAAACGTTTATGGCCTCTATGTACTTTTTCTTTCTAAAAACTATCCCCCCAGCAGGGATTGGGGCCATGCCCATTTTGTGGGGGTCTATGGTAACGCTCTGCACACCCTTGAGCTTGAAATCGAAATCCGGCAACTCGTAACCCAGAGCCTTCGCAAAGGGTATTACAAAACCTCCAAAGGCTGCGTCAACATGAAGGGGAATCCCGTAATCAACAGCAATGTCTGAAAGAGCGGGGATGTCATCGACAACTCCCAGCCCGGTTGTACCGGCAATTCCAACTATGCCAATGGTGTTATCGGTTATCTTACTCTCAACATCTTTGACGTTAACAGAATAGTCCCTATTAAGTTCGGCCCACACCAGCTTTACCCTCAGCAAATCACTCGCCTTTAGAAAAGAGAAGTGAGCACTTTTTGGGAGGATCAACTCGGGCTTCTCAACATCGGATATATTGCGAAAAGCCCTTACGGCCAAGATATTTGCCTCGGTACCACCGCTCACTATGTTACCGTAGGCCTTCTTTAAATGTAAAAGTTCTCCAAGCATCTGAACGGCTTCTTCCTCGATTTTTTTGCTTCCATTATGCAACCCCGGATCGCCCAGGTTCCTATCTATATACTTCTGGATTATCTTTTGAGCAAGCGGATGAGGATAAGTACACATGGATCCCAAAATCCTGCCCGAATCAAAAGTTAGGTCAACTTTAAGCCTTTCCTCAAGTTCAGCAAGCACTTCCTCTTCGCTCATTCCTTCCTTTGGAATCATGCTCTCACCGACCTAGACTCATCAGCATAGCCTTTAAGCTTTTGTCACTCCTCCCTTATGCGAGATAAATAAAGTTTGAAAAACTGGGGAGTCGTTACAGCAGTCAGCATTGAGACTATGACACTGGTTGCAAAGAGGCCTTGGTCTATTAGCCCCTCTTCAATTCCGAACTTTAGTATGGCAAGTTCCAGGCTGCCCCTTCCACCCATACCGATTCCAACGAGCATTGCCGATTTCCAGTCAAATCCAAATGCTCTCATTCCAAGTCCACAGCCGAGGAGCTTTCCTAAAACTGCAGCCAGATAAAGAAGGACTATCAAAGCGACGTTGAGCTCATTGAGAGAGGGATTAAACATCAGCCCCACGTAAATAAAGAAGAGAGGCATGAAGAACTCTGTAAGGACTACCTGCAGGTCCCCAATAAGCTCGTTAAGCTTTATCTTGCTTAACACGAGGGGATCTCTCCTCTCTCTGAGTCTGCTTATTGTTAAGCCCGCAAGATAGGCACCAATTATCTGGTGCAGGCCCACCCTTTCAGCCACTATTGCTAAGAAAAATGTGAGGATTATCGTAAAAGTGAAGAATATGTTGAGGTTCCTCAATATGCCGTAAAACCTCACAGAGCGCTTGAAAATGTATTCAGAAAGTAAGAGAACTGCTGCTATGAATATGGCTATCTTAATTGTCAAAACAACCAAGGGGAAGAGTGCAAGCTCGCCCTGTGTCATCGCCGTTATTATGCCAATTAGATAAACGGCCATTATGTCATCGGCAAACGCTGCCCCCATTAATATTGAAGAAATCTCCTTCCCTACCCTTGACTTCAACAACACCCCACTGGTAACTTCAATTGCAGTATTCCCCAGAGTCACCCCTACAAAAATAGCCGCAGCCAATCCCTTTCCAAAGAGATAAACCGTTGAAAAGCCAAGAAAGAATGAAAACGCAACACCCAAACCGGCCACTGTGATAGCTTTTGCTTTGTTTGATGCAATCGATGAAAAGTTGCTTGTGAGACCCATGTAGAGCATCATCATCAGAAGGCCGAACTCTGAAAGGACTTTCAATGGCTCGGAAGGAGAAATAACGTTGAGAAGAAAAGGCCCCAGTATCATTCCGGTGAGTATATGGGCAAGTATAGGGTGGACATCCTTCTTCTCAAACAGCCACTCTAAAGTCTTTGCAAAAACCAGAAGGATGGAAAGGTCAAGCATGTACTCCACTTCATACCCTCCTGCTCAGCAGAGCCCCTATTATCCACAGGAGCATTAGGAAAACTGCAAGTATCATTGCCAAGGTGGCCCCCTTGCTTGTTCCAAAGACTATTGGAATAGGGCCAATCATTATTACTCCTCCACTCTCAACGTCAGCCTCTCCCCCAGATGCTGCCATCAAAGTTCCTATGAAGATCAGCATGAAGCCTATAAATATCAGTCCCATCCCTGCCAGTATAAGCAGTTCTCCCTTCATGGCCCCTCATGGAAAAATACACTTAGAGTTTTTAAGCTTTAACGCTAAAGTTACTGAAGGAGGAACTACAGTATGCTCGTACTTGTGGATTTGGATGATACTCTCTGCAACACATGGGAGGCAGCAAGATGGAGTGTTCTTAGACTCCTGCCCCATTTGATTAGAAAAAGAAAGTTTAGGGCACTCCTTTACATTCTCACCCAGAGGTACAAAGAGCTTGAGCAGTCAAGAGAGCTGCATCTCCTTGATCTAGACGAACTGGTCGAAAATTTCATGGAGCGGATTTATCAAAAAATTTCGGAGGAAGACCTTAGAGAAATGTTTGAACTTGTTGATAGGACATTTTTCTCAAACTTAAAGCTCTACCCAGATGCCGTTGAATTCCTGAAGGGCTTAAAGGATATAAATGCTAAGGTTGTTTTAGTGACGGATTCCTCCTCTGAGTGGCAGAGAAAGAAGCTGGAGTATCTCAACCTGAAGCAATATTTTGATCACCTTATAATAAGTGGAGAGACCGGGCACAGCAAACTTGAGCCCCCTAACTTTATACTTGCGAGGAAAATGTTTCCCAAGGAGGATGAAGTCTACGTAGTAGGGGATAGAGATGACACAGATATGAGAGGGGGAAAAGAAATCGGTGCAACAACAATTCTCGTAAGGAGAGGATACTTTAAATCCCTCTTACCAAAGCATGCTGATTATGTAGTTAAAGACCTCAAAGAGGCATTGGAGGTAATAAAGAATGAGCATAAAAAGCGAGCTTAAAAGAAAAGCGCTTCATCTCACTGGGCTTACAGTTCCTCTGATATATCTAACGTTTGGACAAAAAGCAGCGATAGGGTTCGTTTCATCCGCACTGATAGTTTTTTTAATTCTGGAGCCATTTAGAATAGTTGAAGGGCTGAGAGACCGGGTAAAAAGAAAGCTCGGACTTTACGTCAGAGATGAAGTGATAGCCCGCGTAGAGAGAGAACTGGACGCAATTTCAAGAGAGCATGAAAAGCATTCGATTGGAGCACATATCTATTTTACACTCGGGGCATTAATAATAGTCTGCTTTTTCCCGAGGGACATAGCCATAGGTGCCATAACAGTCGCGACCCTTGGAGATGCAGTTGCGGCAATAGTGGGAAAACCCTTTGGAAAGCACAGGTTTAAAAACGGCAAAAGCGTAGAAGGGAGCCTAGCGTATTTTTTAACCGCGTTTTTGATACTATTCTTTTTAATAGACCTTCCCCACGCCTTTGTGGGAGCCTTAGCGGGAATGTTAGCAGAGTTTTACGAGTTGCCTCCCGATGACAATTTGTCAAACCAACTTGCCGTGGCGTTTGCACTATGGACGTTTAGAAAATTCATTGGACAGTAAAAAACAAAAAGAAAGGGAAATCACCTGATGTAGACCTCTGCGAAGGTGCTTATGGTATCCATATCGCCCCACTCGTTGTCACTGTCGTGGACGCTTGGATCATCCGGAATGGTTATAACGGCCGAGTCTCCAGGGTTTGCACCTGTTATCCATGCAACTATGCTTATCTTTTCTGGTTTTCCTCCAAGCAACTCCCATGGAATAGCCATTTCAAGGCTCTGCAAGCCTTTGTCGTTTCCGAGGTATCCTATTGCAGCATTCTCGAACAATTTATAGTACTCCCATCCAGCCCCATTCCATACTGCAAGTTCCGCTGATGTTATAGTGTTTGTTCCAGGGTTTTCAAAGAACGGGCCATTCCAGTAAAGGTATACTTCCGCATCAACGCCTCTAGCGAACCCAATCTTTCTTCCCCACGCATCAGCATCTCCGGTATATCCTCCCTCTCTGTAATCAAGTGCGAAACCGTAAGCTATTCTCCATGATTCGGTGTTCTTTGTGCTCAGAGCAATGTAGAGATATTTGTCGTCGTAGTCTACGTAGAGACTGTCCAGATAAGCTCCGGCTCCCGCCCCAACTTTGTTTTGAGCTACAAGTGAGCTTTCGTCCCAATCCGTAAGGAATCCATCGATCTTCTTCTTAAATTCTAAACTCTCCAGGAATTCTGAAATCTCTCTCTGCAGCTTAACAAGGCGGATATACGCAGAGAAAATTTTTAGAGCCCCTCTCAATTCATAGTTGGGCATGTAAATGAGAGATTTGCCTTCGTTAAACAGTTTCAGGCTTTCATTGAGCTTCAGCTCAAATCCTTTTACAGTCTCAGCATATTTGGCTGGCAGACTCATGGAGGAAATATTTTCTACAAGTAGCTTTGTCTTCTCGTATTCCTCTGGATAGGTTCTAGGCCACACATACATACCGAGCCTTATAAGCTTGTTCTGCCTCTCTGCGACTTGTCCCACCACTATCCCCAGAGTTGCAACGTTGTTGTCTTCGTTAGCTTCTTCTATCTCATTGTTGGGATCGACAACTGCCTTTATGGTGTGAACCCCCCATGCATCAGAATACCTGTAGAGATAGCCAAGCTTGACTTCAGAGTGTGCAGATACGTTAATAAGCCAGCTTTTGAGGAGAGCATCTCTATCGTAGAGCTCCACAGTTACGTTTTGAGCATCCACCTCTCCTATGTTCTTAACTGTAATTGTAATGTTAGCTGGCTGCCATTGCTCGACATTAAGTACATCTGAAGAAATGCTAACCGTAAGCTCGGGTTTTGGAATTGGGATTTCAATAACGGCAAAATTTGATAAAACGTCCTGATCAGTCCAATCATTTCCATCTACGGCTGGATCCAAGGGAACTGTATCAACAGCTGAATCCCCCTTCGCACCTCCAGCCACCCATGCGATTAGGGCGACTTCCGATGTTCTACCCCCTATTGCATCCCATGGAATTGCCATCTCGAGTACTTGTAGCCCATTGCCTGTTGTGAAATCGTAAGTAACTACACTTCCAACGTCTTTGTAATCCCAACCATTTCCAGTCCACGTTATGAAGTTTCCGCCCCCAATGACGTCATTACCTCCATCGTACCAGAAGTAAATCTCATAATCAACTCCTCTCGAGAACCCTATTTTTCTATCCCATGCATCAGTATCCCCAGTGTAACCTCCTTCTTTAACATCAAAGCCAAAACCATAGGCTACGTCCCAACTTGCAGTATTATTTGTGGTAATAGCCACATATAGATACTGCTCATCGTATGAAACGTAGAGCTTGTTCAAATCCGCTCCATCTGGACCATCAAGATTGCTTACTCCCACAACCTCATAGCTTTCCCAATCGCTTAAATCCCCATCAATAGTCTTAGGAGCAATGTATACTTCAGCAAGGTTCGTGAAGTAATCGGTATCAACCCACTCATTTCTATTGGACTCGTCGGCAAATGGGGCATCAAGGCTTTCCATGGCTGAGCTCCAGGGAATAGAGCTAACTGCTGAGGAGCCACCTTCTCCAGCAACCCAAGCTATAAGAGCAAGCTTTGAAGGTTTACCACCAAGGGCTGTCCAAGGTATCTTTATTTCAAGGATTTGTAAACCAGTGGAGGTGTCGCCTGTGTAGGAGAACGATGCACCAACATCTGCCAGCCCCTTGTAGTCCCAGTCACTTCCAGTCCAAGTTATGAAATTATCAGAACCCATGCCACTATTCCATCCCCACCAGAAGTACAGCTCATAATCAATTGCATAATCTCCTGCAAAGCTTATTCCCCTTCCCCAAGCATCACTTGTTCCAGTGTACCCATTTCCACTCCCCGGATCAACATCAATCCCAATCCCATAAGCAACGTTCCAGCTTTGGGTATTGTTAGTTTTTATGGCTATATAGAGGTATTGGTCATCCCAAGCAACGTAGAGCTTATCTAGCTTTGCTCCAGCCAACCCATTGTCTTTTGCTTGGCCGACAAGATCAAGAGTTCCCCAATCTCCCAGATTTCCATCAACAACCTTTGTCCCGTAAAGGGCACTTGCAAACTTCACTGTCGGTACTACGCTTAAAACCATCAAAACCACAATAGCCAAAGATATGCTTTTTCGCATTTTTATTCACCCCGGGTGATATTTGTTCACCCTCGTTGGTATGTATGCATAAAATATTTATATGTCTTTCTCACTATCACTTTTAGTGATAACGATTTATGGAGGTGAAGGAATGGAGAAAATAAACTTCATCTTTGGCATTCACAATCATCAGCCATTGGGCAACTTTGGCTGGGTGTTTGAAGAGGCATACAACCGCTCTTACAGACCCTTTATGGAGATTTTAGAGGAATTCCCGGAGATGAAAGTAAACGTTCACTTCAGCGGGCCGCTTTTGGAATGGATTGAAGAAAACAAGCCGGATTATCTCGACCTTCTCAAATCCCTCATAAAGAGGGGTCAGATTGAGATCGTCGTGGCAGGGTTTTACGAGCCAGTGTTAGCGGCCATTCCAAAAGAAGACAGATTAGTTCAGATAGAAATGCTAAAGGACTATGCAAGAAAGCTCGGCTATGATGCAAAGGGCGTGTGGCTCACAGAGAGAGTATGGCAACCGGAACTTGTAAAATCGCTCAGAGAGGCAGGAATCGAGTATGTTATCGTTGACGATTATCACTTCATGAGTGCTGGATTGAGCAAAGAAGAACTCTTCTGGCCGTACTATACGGAAGACGGTGGAGAAGTCATAACAGTGTTCCCAATAGATGAAAAACTACGCTATTTGATACCCTTCCGTCCGGTTAAGAAGACTCTCGAATATTTAGAAAGCCTTGCAAGTGAAGACCCCTCAAAGGTAGCTGTGTTCCACGACGACGGCGAAAAGTTTGGGGTGTGGCCGGGAACTTACGAATGGGTCTATGAAAAAGGTTGGCTCAGAGAGTTCTTTGACACAATTACAAGCAACGAAAAGATCAACCTCCTGACTTACAGCGAGTATTTAAGTAAGTTCACTCCAAGAGGACTTGTGTACCTCCCAATAGCATCATACTTTGAGATGAGCGAATGGTCTCTGCCAGCAAAGCAGGCAAAGCTGTTTGTTGAGTTTGTAGAACAGCTAAAGGAAGAGAGGAAGTTTGAGAAGTACCGCGTCTTTGTCAGGGGCGGTATATGGAAGAACTTCTTCTTCAAATATCCAGAGAGCAACTTTATGCACAAAAGAATGCTTATGGTAAGCAAAGCCGTGAGAGATGACCCCGAAGCTAGAAAATACATCCTCAAAGCACAGTGCAACGATGCCTACTGGCACGGTGTTTTTGGAGGGATATACCTACCCCACCTGAGAAGAGCGGTGTGGGAGAACATAATAAAAGCCCAGAGCCACCTAAAGCCAGAAAACAAAATACTTGACGTTGATTTTGATGGAAGAAAAGAGATTATGGTTGAAAACGAGGGCTTTATTGCCACGATAAAACCCCATTACGGAGGCAGCATTTTTGAACTAAGCTCAAAGAAAAAAGCCGTAAACTACAACGACGTGCTTCCGAGAAGATGGGAGCACTACCATGAGGTTCCGGAAGCCGCTACACCAGAGGAGGAAAGCGAAGAAGGTGTTGCAAGCATACATGAGCTCGGAAAGCAAATTCCAGAGGAGATAAAGAGAGAGCTTGCCTATGACTGGCAACTAAGGGCTATTTTGCAAGACCACTTCATCAAACCAGAAGAAACTCTCGACAACTATCGCCTTGTAAAGTACCACGAGCTCGGTGATTTCGTTAACCAGCCCTACGAGTATAAGATGATAGAAAACGGAGTAAAGCTGTGGCGTGAAGGAGGCGTTTATGCAGAGGAAAAAATCCCTGCAAGGGTAGAGAAGAAAATAGAACTAACGGAAGACGGCTTCATTGCAAAGTACAGAGTCTTGCTTGAAAAACCCTACAAAGCTCTCTTCGGAGTAGAGATTAACCTAGCGGTACACAGCGTTATGGAAAAGCCAGAAGAGTTTGAGGCAAAAGAGTTTGAAGTGAATGACCCATACGGCATTGGAAAAGTCAGGATAGAGCTCGACAAGGCTGCAAAGGTTTGGAAGTTCCCGATAAAAACGCTCAGCCAGAGTGAGGCCGGATGGGACTTCATACAGCAGGGAGTAAGCTATACAATGCTTTTCCCAATCGAAAAGGAGTTAGAGTTCACGGTAAGGTTCAGGGAGCTTTGACCTTTCTTTTCTATTATACCTCAGATAGGGAGGCCTCCATCATCCATCAGGGCCCGAAAGGTTCTTCATCATCGGTATTGGCTATTTTAAGGGTGACGGGCTCTTCCAGACCCCAGAATTTACAGAAGGAGCATTTTTCTCCCTGCGCAGGCATTCCACAGAGCTTACATTCCTTGAGCTCTATCTCCCTAAGCTCGGCCTCAAATAAGTGTCTTTTCCTCAGGTAGCCCTTGACAAAGTTTATCTTAGTCCCGGGTCTTTTTTCTTCCATTTCGTTCAAAATTTCCTTGTACTCTATTGTCGTAGCTCCTCTCGCATGGGGGCATTCATCAACTATATACTCCAACCCCACTGCGAGGGCATATGCCACAACTTCCCTCTCGGTGAGCTCGTAGAGGGGCTTGACCTTTCTTACAAACTTCCCCTCTCCCGGTAAAACCGGCCCCTGCTTCGCAAGGTATTCAGTATTCCAGTTCATGAGGTTGGAGAATATAAAGCTCGCCTCATCATCCAGGTTATGGCCCGTTGCAATGACGTCAAAGCCGTTGTCATAGGCAAACTTGTTGAAGAGATACCTCTTCGTAAGGCCACAGTAGGAACAGGTGGGTCTTCTCGTTCTCACCTCGCCGATTCCTTTTCCAAGAAGCTCCCTGACGTTAACCACGTGAAGAGGGGCACCTATAATCCTGCACTGTTCCCTAGCATATTGCTCACTTTTTTCTGAATACTCCCCTATGCCAAGGTTTATATGGAGACATTCCACATTGTAACCGAGCTTCTTTAGAACGTAAGCCGTTACTGCAGAATCCTTTCCCCCGCTAATAACCACAAGAACTTTTTCATCCGGCTTGAGGAGTTTGTATTTCTCGATTGTCCTCTTGACTTTCCTCTCAAAATACTCCACAAAGTGATCAGCGCAAAGATACATTTTTGGATAATGGAGTTTTATAAACGCTTTCTCTCCACAAACTCTGCACCTCATGATCTCACCAGAATGAGAAAAAGAAGAACAAATTTAAACCTTTGCATTCATGCCTCCAAACTCTCAACAGCTTTCTTCCAGTTACCTGGCTTTTTGAAGCTCCTCTCCATGTAGAGGCCTTCCTTGATCAATATTCCTCTCGCTGCCAAAAGGCCCGTGGCTGCGGCATTGACTATATCCCTGCTCAACCCAGCTCCATCACCTGCGGCAAATATGTTCTCTATGCTGGTTTCAAGAAGATCATTAACTTCAACCTGCATTGCATAGTACTTTATCTCTGGAGCGTAGAGCAAGGTGTGGTCGCTTGCAACACCGGGGATTACCTTATCAAGCTTTTCAAGTCCCTCAATTATGTTCGTCACAACTCTGTGGGGCAATGCCATCGCTATATCTCCCGGAGTAACGTGCTTTAATGTTGGTTCAACGTCGCTCTTCCTGATTCTGCTCCATGTGCTCCTTCTTCCCCTCTTCAAATCCCCAAGTCTCTGAAGTATTGGCCGTCCTCCCCCGATGGTGGTTGCGAGCTGTGCTATGCTCTTGCCGTATGCTGTTGTATCCTCAACCGGCTCGGTTAGCTCTATTCTTGTGAGAAACGCAAAGTTTGTATTGTTGCTCTTTTTGTCTCTCATGGAGTGGCCGTTTACGCCAACGTAGCCGTCATATTTTTCTTCGACAACAAAGCCGTTTGGATTGGTGCAGAAAGTCCTCACAAAATCATCGTAAGTGTCTGTGTATATGTGGAACTTCGGGTCGTGGTTTATCCTCGTTATGGGCTCCATTATTATGGCTGGAACTTCAACCCTAACACCCACGTCTATTGGGCCGTGTCTGGCATTTAGCCCAATCTTTTGAGCAACGTCGTGGAACCACTCCGCCCCCCCTCTGCCGGGGGCGACTATTATGTATTTGGACTTTACTGTGAAGATATCTTTTCCTTTTCTCGCTATGACCTCACCCTTTCTGAACTCCTCGACCTTCGTCCACAAGATAAACCTTACGCCTTTGGCTTCTAAGTAGTCTTTAATGCTCTTTATGACTTCTTTTGTGTGGTCTGAACCGATATGGCGCTGAATTATTGGTATGAACTTTACCCCAGCTTGAGCGGCTCTTCTTTCCCATTTCCTGATTTCGTCTTCGTTGCCCTTATAAACGCCCTTAGGAGCTCCGTGCCTCAAGAAGATCTGGTCAACTTCCCACACAAGCTGCCAGGAATAGTTCTCATCTTTTGTAAGGTCAGTCAAGTTTCCCCCGATGTCCGGTCGTAGGTTTATGGTTCCATCACTAAGTCCACCAGCACCACCAACACCACTCATTATGTGGCAGGGCTTACACTCAATGCAGTAACAGAGTTCGTCCATCGGGCATGTTCTCTGCTCTATGTCTCCACCTTCGTCAAAAACTGCAATTTTCAAATCGCTTTTTTCTGCAAGCTCATAAGCCGCAAAAAGGCCTGCTGGGCCAGCACCTATTATAACAACATCAAACCTTTCCTCAGAACTCATATTTCCCTTGCCGATATTTTGGAGCAGTTATCTTATAAACTTTTTGCCTGATGCGGGCGTGTTTAGTTTCACCCCCTGTTATTTAAACAGTATTTGACTCTGAGGAGGATTTTCAGACCATAACACATTACCCCAAGCAGGATTCGGGTTACAGTAGTCTTTTTCAGAAAACAGGGGATCC
>Ga0208663_100128_pt1 | contig 12459 bp, 10 predicted proteins | sample Wag42014_10_10_FD_187327 | JGI IMG/M metagenome (GOLD analysis project Ga0208663, IMG submission 187327) | Deep subsurface shale carbon reservoir microbial communities from Ohio, USA - Utica-2 Time Series 2014_10_10 (SPAdes) (version 2) ...
TGCATATCCTAATGGTTTTAAGCCAGGATTTATAGAGATTGAAAAAGTTACTTTTGACAAAGACATTCCAGCTACTTACGAATTAGAAGAACCTAATGAGGAAATTTTAAAAATAAAATTGCCTAAAGAATTAAAAAAAGGAGAAACAATACAAATCAATATAACCTACAAAGTACAAATTCCACCTTGCAGAAGTAGATTTGGCTATGGGAACAATACCGTACAGGTAGGAAATTGGTATCCTATACTCTCTGTATATGATAAAAATGGCTGGAATAATGACCCCTACTATATTTTTGGAGATCCTTTTTATAGTAATATAGCAAATTACAAAGTAAAATTGTCAGTACCTAAAAACATGATAGTTGCCTCCACTGGAGAAATGAAAGAAGAGAAAAACTATGGAGATTCCAAAGAATTAATTATTGAAGCAAAAAGAGTAAGGGATTTTGCTATGGTTTTAAGCAAAAAATTTAAAATATCAGAGAAGCATGTAGATGGCATAAAAGTTAAATCCTATTATTTTACAGAAGAATATGGAAATAAAGCTCTTAAATTTGCTGTAGATGCAATCAAGTTTTACAATGATTATATTGGCAAGTATCCTTATAAACAATATTCTGTTGTACAGACTGATTTTTACATGGGAGGCATGGAATATCCTAATCTTGTAATGATATCAAAGGATTTGTATACAAAAGCTAATTTGTTTCATTTAGAATATGTAATTGCTCACGAAACTGCTCATCAGTGGTGGTATGGTGTTGTGGGAAATAATCAAATAAAGGAGTCTTGGCTGGATGAAGGATTGACAGAGTATACTACAATTATGTATATAGAAAGGTATTACGGTAAGGCAACAGCTGATGAGGTTTATAGACTTGTTGTAGAGGGGGAATTCAATAAATTTCTAAACACCAATTCAGATGTTTCCTTTGCTAAGACTTTGGCAGATTTTAAAGAGTGGAAGGAGTACACTAATATAGCTTATAATAAAGGAGCAATGGTTTTTTATAATCTGAGGAATCTGATAGGTGACGAAGAATTCAAAAAGGTTCTTCAGAGTTATTACGAAAAATACAAATATAAAATTGCCACTACGCAAGATTTAATTGACGTAGTGGACAATATTACAGGCAAAGATACAGGTGGATTTTTCCAAGAATGGTTTTATTAAATTATCATTTTCCGTTTTAGTCTTATATCCTCGCCGTAAAAATTAAGCAATTTAAAATGGCCGAAAATTCGCGAATAAATTCTCTCGGGATAAATTGCCATTATTTCTGATAGAGGTAAATTTGTGGAGATAATAAATTTTTTGCCAAGCAATAGTCTTGCATTTAAAATATTAAAAAATTCCTGCAAACTAAAAGCAGTTATGGACTCTGTTCCCAAATCGTCGATTATAAGGAGGTCACATTCTTTTAACAATTCCAAATAATCATTGTAACTGTTGCCATCAGCATTAAGCTTATTTATTCTCAAGCCCTCAATTAAATCTGGAGCTGTGCGATATATCACACTTTTACCTCTATCTAATAATTCCTTTGCTATACAATTAGCGAGGAAGGTTTTACCAAGCCCTGAATCGCCGTAGAAAAAAAGACTTTCAGCGGTAGTGTCAAAATTTTTTATAAAGTTGAGAGAAAACTCTACAATATTTTTCATGTTGCTTCTTGGAGAAGGCTTATCACCGAAGGGTTTGTCTGAATAATATTCAAAACTGAAATTGGAGAAATTTTCTTTTTTGAGTATTTCGGCTATACTTGATTGCTTATAGTAGATATTTATAAGTTTTTGGTCAAAGCATTTACATCTTTTTCCATTTACATATCCTGTGTCTTTGCATACGTTGCATTCGTATTTAGGTTCTAGATAGTCTTCAGGATATCCATTAGATTTCAGTAGATTAGCTTTTTTCTTTTTTAAATTATTTAACTTCTCTTTTAAAAGATTTAAAAGGTCTCTTCCCTTTTCAGGTTCTTTAAAAATTGATTGAGTTATTTGGATTCCCACCTTCTTAATCTCTTCTTCAATTTTTTCAAGTTCGGGAATTTCCTTGTAAAGCTTGTTTTTACGATTGAGGGCATCTTTTAAAGCCCTATCTCTTTTCATTTCATATTCTTTAAGGATTTCATAAATGATATTTTCATTCATTAAATTCACTCCTTGAATGGGCTAAAAGCTTTTTCTCTAAATCTTCTATGTCGTAGCTTCTCTGAGAGTAGCTGTTGAAATAGTTTTTCGGAGCTTTGAAACCTGAGGTAACAGGGGTTTTCTTTTTTGTAGAGGACTTTTTATTTTCTAAATCTTCCACTGTTCGTATTCCTTCATTAAACCAGTTGATTAGTATTTTGTTTATATAAGGGAAACTAGGTTCATTCAATTTAAGGGTACATTCATTGCAGGCTTTTATTATCACATCTACATCAAAACCTAAATCCTCCATCCAGCGGTCCATCATCTCTTTGTGAGATTCCATTATTTCATCCTCTTTAAGGCCCAAAGCATTTAAAATCCTTCTATAATTTTGCCATTTTTTGTTTTCTGCTTTTAAGTATTCTTCTACATCCAGTGCAGTCTTAAGACCTGCATCATACCAAGCTATTGCTACCTTTTCCATATATCTTAAAGAAGTTTTGTTTTTAGAAGCGCAATAACTCACTAACATTGTTATTATTTCCAAGGAAAAACCGTATTCATCTATCCAACTTAAATATGTTTCCATTTCTGTTGGGGTTAAAGGTCTTCCTAAGGTCATTTCAATTGCTTCAAACATTTGTTTTACTTGAGGGTCTTGCAAAGACAGAGTGTGGTTTGAGGTTGACTGCGGAATAACTGGGAGATATTCAACTGTGTATTCCCCATCTATGTATTTTAATTTAATTAAACCAGATTTTTCCCAGTACTTCAAAGCTTTGTCAATTTCTATATCTGACATAAATAATTTATCTGCTAAAGTTTTCAAAGGTATTTCATTGCCATAATAGCAATATTTTAATCCTAAAATGTATACTTTGACATATTCACCTGGGGCATCTAGCATGAAATGATTTATAAAATAATTGCTAACAGGAGTACTTCCCCAATCGTCATTTTCGTTTAAAAGTCTAAAAATGCTCATCCTCCCCACCTCGAATATATTATAACACAGCGAAATAGCCTCTTCAATTGAAAAGAATTTAACTTAATTATCGGAATATTTGAGTGTATTTTTAAAATAAATATATATAGGAATATTACCTTAAAATATAACATATAATATGAAAGATGCTAGAAAATCAATTAAAATTTGTTTTCACAAAAAAGTATGGTATAATTAAAAAGGATTTACAAAAGAAAGGAGAATACTATGGGGAAGGCGAGGGATAAAAGCTATAAGTTTTTTCTTGTTTTATTAAAGACTTACAAGGACAATCTTATAGCTTTTGTTGTAGCACTAGCCATAGGGCTATCTTTTATTGCATATGAAGAAGGTTTTGCCTATAAGATAATAGTAGATGGTGAAACTATTGGAATTACTAAGAATATAAATGAGGTAAAAAATTTTATAGAAGAATTGCATAAAAGAGAAAGGCAGAAGACAGGAACGGATATAGTTTTAAACCAACAAATAAAATTTGAAAGGGTAAGAGTAGGTAAAAAAGATCTGACAGATTTACATAAAATTTATGCTAATTTGGAAAATGCTATGAGTTTTAGTTATAAAGCTGCTGTCATAATAGTGGATGGCAAATTTGTGACTGCGTTAAAAAATGAAAAAGAAGCAAATAAGGTTCTTGAAATGTTAAAGAATAAATACGCAAAAGATTCTGATAGAACGTATTTTAAAGAGGATGTCAAAATTGAAGAAAAGTACATACCTCCAAAATATTTAGCAAGCCGAGAAGAGGCGTTAAAAATATTGCAACAACCTGTAAAAAAAGCTGTTACATACACTGTAAAAGAAAACGATAGTTTGTGGTCTATTGCAAGAGACCATGATATGTACATTGATGATATTTTAAAATTAAATCCTGGCCTTACAGAAAATTTAAAACCAGGACAGGTAATATATTTATCCCCTGCTGTACCTAATGTTACGGTTGTTACTGAAAAGAGAATAGTTTACAAAGAGGAAATACCTTTTGAGACAAAATATACTCAAGATGACAAACTGTATACTAATCAGTCTAAAGTGTTGGTAGAAGGTAAAAAAGGCTTAAAAGAGGTAACTGCTGTTGTTGTAAGTTACAATGGCATTGAGATTTCTAAAAAAATAGAGAATGAAAATGTCCTTAAAAATCCTGTTAACAAAATAGTTGCAGTAGGTTCGAAAAGAATATCTTATATTGCTACAGGGTTCTTTAATTATCCTGCGAGAGGTACTATCACTTCAAGATTTGGACAAAGATGGGGGAGACTTCACACAGGAGTTGATATAGCGGCACCACAAGGTTCTCCTATTTATGCTGCAGATGGAGGTACTGTTATATTTTCAGGTTGGGAAAGTGGCTATGGATATTTAGTGAAAATTGACCATCACAATGGTTATGTTACTTATTATGGACATGCTAGTAAACTCCTTGTTAAAAAAGGCGATAAAGTGGCGAAAGGACAAAAAATTGCTTTGGTAGGCTCTACTGGTCATGCGACAGGACCCCATGTGCACTTTGAAGTGAGAAAAAATGGGGTTCCAGTTAATCCTTTGCCCTATTTAAATAGATGAAATTATGACAAGCCCTATACAGGGCTTCAGACTGTGCCCGGTACCCCGCAGTAATCCGAAAGTCGCGCTTTAGCTTTGTCGCTTTGGAACTTCGGAGCAACGATGTAAAATATCTACTTTAAATAATTTTTGGTTCTTTGTCAACAAACTGGAAGCCCTATACAGGGCTTTTTATTTTTGTGGGGTTGCTACAAGTATTTATGAATGTTATAATACAGTTGTAATTATATTTGTCAAAAAGACCTGTATTGCTTCATACATATAAATGCATTTACATATAAATTACATACAGGGTTTTGATTGTGTGTGAGGTGATACAGGTTGAAAAAGAAAATTATTGTTTTTTCTATTGCACTTATTTTATTAATTTCTCTTTATTATGCTAACAAAATTATGGTGGTTTCTTATCCTTATGTAAGAGAAATAAAAGAGGACAATTTAACAGATAATGTAAAAGATTACAAAACAGCACAAAGTGAACACTTTATTGTACGATATACACCGCCAGATGAAAAATACGTTCCTCTTGTTTTAAAAATTGCAGAAAAACATTATGACAGTATTACCAAAGATTTAGGTCACAAACCAATTGGTAAAATTGTCATTATAATGTACCATGACCCTGAAAAAATGAACAGGGACTTTTCACTTGCAAAAGGGGACACTGCTATGGGGATTTATTTAAATGGAATTATAAGCATAGCATCCCCCGAGCTGTGGATTAGTCCTACAAAAGACCTGGAAAAAGTTTTTGAGCATGAGGGGCCAATTGTACACGAATTTGCTCATCTTATTGTAGATGACGTTGCAAAAGGCAATTACCCTGTGTGGTTTACAGAAGGTATAGCTCTTCTGGAAGAATATCGAGAAAACGGTTTTGTCTGGGGTGAATATATAACAACTGATAAGCCATATTCTCTTAAAGAGTTGACTTATAATTTTAACCAATTAGACGAAACATTAGCTTATAAAAGGTCTTTTGAAATAGTAAAAGCCATAACTGACAAATATGGGATGCAAAGCATAAGAGAGATTTTAAAATATTTGGGGGAAGGATTAAATTTAAGTGAGAGCTTTTACAAAGTCACGGGGCAAAATTTAGAGAAATTTGTGGATTCAGTGAAATAAAGCAAGAAGAGCAATGTTCTTCTTGCTTTAACCTTATGAAAAGGATAAGGGGGGAACAAAAATGACTCATAGAATACTTATAGTTGATGATGAAAAGCCAATAGTTGAGATAATCAAATACAACCTGGAAAAAGAAGGATACATAACGTATGAAGCTTATGATGGAGAAGAGGCTTTAAAAATAGCAAAAGAACAAAATCCAGATTTAATAATACTTGATGTGATGTTGCCTAAATTAGATGGTTTTTCAGTTCTAAGAACTTTAAGGCAATCAATGACCATACCTATTTTGATGCTAACGGCCAAAGAGGAAGAAGTAGACAAAGTGCTGGGGTTGGAGTTGGGAGCCGATGATTACATAACAAAACCTTTTTCTATAAGAGAACTTATAGCAAGAGTAAAGGCTAATTTAAGGAGAATTAGTTTAAACGGAAATGAGTCTGGTAATGTCCTTTGCGTAAAAAATTTAAAAATTGATATGTCAAAGTATAAAGTAGAAAAAAACAATAAAGAAGTGGAACTCACCTCTAGAGAATTTGAACTTTTAAAATTTCTCGTTTTAAACAAAGGACTTATTTTTTCTCGTGAAATGCTATTGGAAAAAGTATGGGGTTATGAATATCTGGGTGATATTAGAACTGTAGATGTCACCATAAGAAGACTGAGAGAAAAAATAGAAGATGACCCCAGTAACCCCAAGCTTATTCACACAAAAAGAGGGGTTGGTTACTATTTTAGCGATGAAAGGCAGATTTAAAAGTATCCAATGGAAAATAATTCTCATATATAGTTTGTTAATACTTGTAGCAATGGAAATCATATGGGTATATCTCTATAAATCTCTTGAAAATTACCATATGAATAATTTTGACAATTACCTTGAAGCGCAAGTACGCGGTATTTCTTTTACCCTTAAAGACAACATGGATGCAAAAAGTTTAAAGAATATAATAAATATGTACATGGGTCCTAATTCAAATGTAAAGTATGTGTATATTTTAGACAATAAAGGAAATATTTTGGCCAGTTCAACGGGAGACAAAGGAAAGATGGTGACTCCCGCTATTGTTAAAGCCTTATCAGGGCAAATCGGAAGTGAAGTTACTGATGACTATAATTCTAGTGGAAAAATAAAAAGTTTTGCCATGCCAGTTTACAATAGTGATGGTAAAATAAATGGTGTTGTGTATATAAGCGGTTCTTTAAGTGGAATATATCAGACTTTAGCTGATGTCAATTTGATTCTTTTAAGTGCTACTCTTTTTGCTGTTGCAATTACTATGGTACTTGGGTATATTTTGTCCAAAACTATAACAGACCCAATAAAAGAAGTAACAAAATATGCACAAAAAATGGCAGATGGCGATTTTGATGTGAGGATAAGGATAAAATCTAATGATGAAATAGGAAAGTTAGGTGAAATGTTTAATTTTTTGTCTTTACGGTTAAAGCAGACTTTAAATGGCATTCAAGGAGAAAAAAACAAAATAGAAGCTATCATACGCTTTATGACAGATGGTGTTGTTGCAACGGATGCCAAAGGTAGAATAATACACTTTAATGAGGCTGCTGAAAAAATGTTAAATGCAAATTTGGAATTAGGGATGCCAATAGAGGGAATACTAAATTTAAAAAAAGAAGATGTAGTGGCGACAATGAATTGTGGAAACAAGGTTTTAACAGTTAACATAGCTCCGCTAAAAGGCAATCAACAAATAGAAGGATATGTATATGTGCTTCACGATATCACGGAGCAACATAAATTGGACACCATGAGGAAAGAGTTTGTGGCAAATGTCTCCCATGAGCTTAGAACTCCTATTGCTACTATAAAAAGCTATGTTGAGACTCTTCTTTACAGCGATGTAGATGCTGAGTATTCTAAAAAGTTTCTAAAAATAATAGATTCAGAAACTGACAGAATGACACGCCTAGTAAAAGATTTACTTCTTTTATCTAAAATGGATTCTGAAGATAACAACCTCAAATTTGAGCAAAAAAATTTAAATGACATAGTGGTGGAGGCAATAAACAGGCTTTCTATTGAAGCTCATAAGAAAAATCAAAAACTCATCGTAGACCTTCAAGAAACGCCGAGATATGTATATATTGACAGAGATAAAATGGAACAAGTTATAGTTAACTTGGTAACTAATGCTATAAAGTATACTCCAGAAAACGGGATGATAAAAATAATGACGGAATACGATGAAAGTTTTGCAAGTTTAATTGTGGAGGACAATGGCATAGGAATTCCTAAAGAAGACCTGCCTCGAATTTTTGAAAGATTTTATAGAGTAGATAAGGCTAGATCCAGAGAGCTTGGAGGTACAGGATTAGGACTTTCTATTGTAAAACAGATTGTGGAACTTCACAAAGGAGAGGTAAACATAGAAAGCGAAGTGGGAAAAGGTACCATAGTCAGGGTTAAACTACCATACCAGTAAATTCGTAATAATAGTTTAATATTACTGTAACAATACTGTAATAATAGTAGGGTATAATGAAAACATAAAAGAGAAGGAGGGATATCCTTGAAAAAAATAATTGTTCTATTTGTAGCAGTGGTTATGTTTATGACCCTTTTTATGTCATATGGTTATGCAAAAGACCTAATAACAGTTAAAACAGATATAGATGATGTAAAAACGGATAATAAATATTTTATAATTTCTGGAAGTGGACAACCTAATACTGTCGTAGAGCTTATTTTAAACGACAATTTAAGCCATAAATGGGTTATAGATGACACGATGCTTTTTGCAAAATTATTAACTTTAAGCTATGGAGATAATTACATTGTCATAAAAGCTTATAAAGGAGACCAGCTCCAAATATTGAAAGGGCATGTGATACTCACAAAAAAGGACGGGGTTTTAAGAATAACAATAACTGCTATTGAAGACATAATAAAATCCCTTTTAAGATAGAGGGCTTGAGTGATGAAGGAAAAAATTAAATCACTGTTATTGCTTTTTCTTGTTATAACAAGTATGTATTTAACTTACAAATTATGGATATCCTTTCTTCAAAATGAATTTTTATTCATTGACAAAAAGTCCACAAATACAAAAGTGGACATTTTTCGTATAATTAGACCAGAATACACTTTTGTTAGTATTCAAGGTAAAGTATATTTGGTGTCAAATGCGGATTTTTCTTTTTCTTTATGGGAAAAAACAGTAGATTTTATTAATTCAACTAAAGAAGAGAAAATAAGTGAATCCGATGATAATAGCTGGGAATATGCACAAAAAGATACATTTATACGATTTTTACTAGGAAAAAATATAAATGCTGACTTATTAAAAGATAATTTTAGTAACAGAGATAGCTGGTTTAGAAAAATAAATAGCAGTATATATGTAAGAGAAATTGTTGTTAATATAGAAAAAAATCAAATTTTTTTAAGAGATGCGGCTAATAAAAAATTTTACAGCTTAAATTATTCAAAAATGGGAGATTTAAAAAACATTATAAAGACTTTGCCTAAAGAGGATGTCACTGTGTGTGATTCTGTTTATGAAGAAGGCAAGGATTATTTTGAAAAAAATGTGTACATACCCTCACTTACCTTTTCTATTAATAAAATATCCAATAAAATGACAAGTTTTAAAGCTGACAACCACTTTTTAAAGAAGTTTTTTACAAATATTTCTATTGTAAGAAAAATTACTGAAAATGACGGCTGTACTGTTTATACCGACGGTTTAAGAAGTTTACGACTATATCAAAATGGATTTATGGAGTTTTACAATACCATTTCTGAAGCGTCTTCAACTGATAAAATTTTTGCATTGAATAAGTCTATTGCTTTTTTAGAGGAAAAGGGATAAAAGCGGACAATATTTATCTGGTGGATTTCAAGCAAGAAAAAGGGGAGTATACTTTTTATTTTAATTATATATTTGATTATCCTCTTCGAATTTTCCAAAAAGAAATGTCGAATTTTCCTATTGAAATACATATTTCAAATGGCAATATCCAATATGCGCGAGTTTTGTATTTAGATTTGACAAGTAATGGAAACTATTTAATTTCCCATACAAAATTGAAACAATCCCTTTTAATGAGTTTAAAAAACATAAACTGGCAACAGACAATTTCTGATTTAAAAATAGGTTATTTATATTATGAAGGACAATTTATCCCTGTTTGGATAGGAGAGGGTAAGGATAAAGAGTTTTTTATAAACATATTTAATGGGAAGTTGATTTACAATGGGGTATAGATTATGAACTGGTCTAAAGCAAAAACAGTGAGGATAATCACTTTTGCGATTTTGAATGTTCTTTTATATCTAACTATTGCTAAAATGAATAAGCCAGAACCTCATCTTTTATCTGAAAGTGATTTGCATTCTTTAAAGAAGGTTTTGTCACAAAATAACATAATTTTGGAAACTACAATTCCACAAAAGAAAGAGCCAATGCCTCTTATTAAAGTAACGAGAGAAATATTTGATGAAGATTTTGTTTTAGAGAATTTTATTAAAGGGCAAGAATATGGAAAGTACAAAGAAAATAAATATACAATTTTTAAATTTGGAAATAAGATTATCAAAGTAGGCGGCATCAGTTTTTATTATTTTGAAGAAAGTGATAAATTTAAAGATATGTCTTCTTCTCAAAAGGAAGAGTATATACAGGATTTTATAAATAGTTATCAACTTAAAGAAATAGATGGCCAAGTTAAAAAAATTACTCAAGGGAAGAAGGTGGAGGTAAACTATTTTCAAACCTATAAGGATTACTTTATAGATGGTGGTTGGATGGAAGGGAAAATAGATGAGAAAAGTTTTGAATTTTCAAAATCATGGTTTGATTCTGTTGAAATGGAAAGGGTTAAAAAAGATGTGATAGATGCGGCTTATGCGCTTTTAAAACTTGTGGAGATTAAGACGGATACAAAACCTATGGTGATAAAGGAAATAAAATTAGGCTATTATTTTAATTGGAGTAATGCCACAAAAGGAGAAGCGGTCCCTGTTTGGAGAATAACTACAGAAAAAGGGGATAAGTATTACGTAAACGCTTATACAGGAAATTTTGAAGAAGGCAAATAATTCCGCCTTCTTCTTTTTCTTTTTCTTCTTTAAATACTTGTAAAATATATTAAATTGTATTAAAGTATATATTGTGAGATATGTGTCTTTTTAATTTAATTTGACTTGAAGGGAAGATTAAAAAATGGAAAAATTCGTAATCAAAGGAGGAAAACCTCTTACAGGAAGTGTACAGATAAGTGGTGCCAAAAATTCTGCTGTTGCAATTCTTCCCGCAGCGCTATTGGCTGATACTCCGAGTGTGATAGATAATTTACCTGATATAAATGATATAAAATTGTTAACACAGATGATACGTCATCTAGGAGGAAAAGTAGAGGAGAAAAAACACGAAATAATGATTGACCCAACAGGCTTAAATTCCTTTTGCCCTCCTCGAGATTTAGCGAGCAAAATGAGGGCATCGTATTATCTTGTTGGAGCACTTTTAAGCAAGTTTAATGAAGCAGTAATTGCGATGCCGGGCGGGTGTAATATTGGTGTCAGGCCTATTGACCAGCATATCAAGGGTTTTGAAGCTTTAGGAGCAAAAACTACTATAGAAGGTGGACTTATAAGGATTAAAGCAGACAAGTTAGTAGGTAATCATATATATTTTGATGTAGTAAGCGTGGGTGCTACTATAAATTTGATGTTGGCATCGGTTAAAGCTGAGGGAGTAACAATATTAGAAAACTGTGCAAAAGAGCCCCATGTAGTTGATGTAGCAAACTTTTTAAATGCAATGGGAGCAAATATCAAGGGCGCTGGTACAGATACTATCAAGATAACAGGGGTAGACAGACTTCACGGATGTCACTATACCATTATTCCTGACCAAATAGAAGCAGGAACTTACATGGTGGCAGCTGCTGCGACAAAAGGTGATGTGTATATAAAAGGAGTAATTCCAAATCACTTAGAGGCAATTATTGCAAAACTGACAGAAATGGGAGTTATTGTTGAAGAACATGATGATGTGGTAAGAATAAAAAGAGAAGGGCCTTTGAAGCATGTTGATATAAGGACTTTACCTTATCCTGGTTTTCCAACAGATATGCAACAGCCTTTTGCGGTGCTTTTGGCTTTGGCTGAAGGCATAAGTGTCATTACTGAAAATATCTATGAAAATAGATTTAAATATTTAAATGAATTAGAGAAAATGGGAGCAAAAGTAAGGATAGAAGGAAGGAATGCAATATTTCAAGGTGTAGAGAAATTGACAGGTGCACCTCTTTATGCGACAGACTTAAGAGGAGGTGCGGCAATGGTTATAGCAGGGCTTGCTGCAGAAGGTATGACAGAGGTTATGGAGGTTTATCATATAGATAGAGGTTATGAAGCAATGGAAGTAAAGCTTCAACAATTAGGTGCTGATATAGTAAGGGTAAAGGAATAAAAAGCTATAAAATTTTGAGTATAATGCGCTGCATAATATCTCATCCTATTTAATGAGGTGATATTATGCAGCGTCAATTAAAGAGTTTTTTTGCTGTTGCAATTATAACTACTTTGGTTAGCTCTTTGGTATTTGTATATATTGCACCAAAGTATTTATGGGGTAAAGTTATTCCTATAC
>Ga0208663_100134_pt1 | contig 12366 bp, 10 predicted proteins | sample Wag42014_10_10_FD_187327 | JGI IMG/M metagenome (GOLD analysis project Ga0208663, IMG submission 187327) | Deep subsurface shale carbon reservoir microbial communities from Ohio, USA - Utica-2 Time Series 2014_10_10 (SPAdes) (version 2) ...
TAATAGACAAGAAGAAAACAGTGTGGTAATCTATAAAAAGAAAGTAAAAATCAATTTGGAGGGCGTTAAATGAGTAAAATTTTTGATATTGATAGAAATGATGAATGCATTTGTGGAAGTGGAAAAAAATATAAAAAATGCTGTCTTCCTAACATAGAAAAAATTGAGAAAACCCTCTTAAAAGAAATGGAAAAAGATGACGTATTTTTACCTTATGATTATGAATTTATACGAATATTAAGTGTAATGTATGGAATTAAGCTGGATGGTAAAAATGAAGCTGTAAACGTGGAAAAATTAAAAGTATTACTAATAGAATCATTGGAAGAAAGAAAACGACAGGCGGAAGAACTTAATGAAGAAAATGAAGATGAAATAACCGAAGAATTATTTAGAAAAATTGTAAGCATATTCAGAAAAAATGAAGGGTTGAAAGACTTAAGGATCCCGGTTACTTTTATAATGAATGTAGATCTTGATAATGAGGAAGAAATGGAAAGAGTTTTAGATGAAATATCTAATACATCTTTTTTAGAAAACTATTTATTGAATTTAGCCTATTCTCTACGTACAGAAAAATTTACCGAAGAAGAAATGAAAAATATCTTTATCTGGCTTTCAATAGCAGTTATAGATAAAACTTATAAGATATTTACAACACCTATCTTAGAAGCAACGGAATTTGACCTTGTGGATGGAGAAGATGAATTAGAAAAAGTTATAAATGATGCAGAAAAATTACCTCATGACTTAGTGAAGGAGAAAGTGATGGAAATATTCTATAAATATCCTATATTTGCCGAATATTTAAGTGCCAATATGCTTATGGAAATGGAAGATGATTTAAATTATATTTTAGACCCTGAAATGGAAATTGAAATACCATTTTATGTATTTTATATATTTTATTTAAAGTTCCTTACAAAAGCTGCTGAATTCTTTAAAAAGAAAAACACAGAACAACAAGAACTTTTTGATTCTATATTTGATGAAGTGATAGATGAAATTTTTGATGAAGATATAGTTGCAGAAAAAGTGTATTTTTCTATATTAGACAAAATAGTAAAAATAGAAAAAACTACAAAAAATAATGACCTCAAAGAAAAGCTTCAAAACATATTAGAATTTTTAACTATACCAACAACATTCCAGATTAGTTTAATAAAGATAAGATTTGTTATATCCCTATCTAACTATGTTAATACTTTACCTCAAAGAATAGATGATAGCAATATGATTTTAGAAAATCTAGAACAGCTATTATCAAGAAAATTTTTTAATGAATATATAGCCTATTTAGAGTCAAAGGATTTTGAAGAAGTGCAATACTTAAAACAGCTTTACAATAAAATTGAAGAACAAAAAGCAATTATATATGATAATATGAATGCGATTGTAAATGCATTAAAAGGTTTTTGATTTTTGTTGTGTAGAAATGTTATGAATTTATAAATAAATCAAAAAGAATTAATATAAAGCTACTTTAAAGGCTTTTTAAAGTTTTAAGGTAGCTTATTTTTGTTAACATTTTAAATTTTATTATTCGATGAGATAATGGCTGACTGTGGCAAAACTTTTAAGCTTTTTCTTTTTAATTAAAAAGTTAATTAAAAAAGAGCAATTAACCACTGCCCTGGCATTGCTCTTTCCAAGATAACACATTAATTTTTCTTATATTAAAATCTGTAAATACTTGATAATCACAAAAATCTAATCTTTCTCTAACACATTCCACAAAGATTGCTTTTTATTCTTCAAAACAATTTCATCATCTTTTAGTTGAAGGGGCATAACAGACACAACAATGTGCTTTTCTTTTAACAGCTCTTTTTCAATAAACAACCATGTATGATTGTGCAACAGCTTTTGCCACCACTTTGGTGCAGTAAATTTTGGTATAATTACAGTTATTATATCTCCCTTTTGATAGTTATACTCTTCTGACTTTATATATTCTAAAAGTGGTTCGATGATTTTTCTGTAAGGTGAGTATCTGATAACTAAAGGAATAGAACAATTTAACATTTTATATCTTTCTTGCAATTTCTTTGCTTGCTCCTCGCTTATAGAAACATTGAATGCAATTACATTATCAGATATAGTCCTTGCAAACCTTAATGCTCTTACACTTGCTTTGTTTAAACTTTCTATTGGAACAATTACTCTATTTCTATAGATATTGTGTTCAATATCTAACAATTCTTTATCAGCAGGTGTTATTCTGAGCTGGTCAGCAACAGCAATATAATGAAGTTTTACTTTTACCATTGCAAGAACAAGTACAGGTATTAAAAGAACAACAATCCAAGCGCCTTCTTTGAATTTGGTTATTGCAATTATAATGACAACAACAAAGGTAGTAAGAGCTCCAAACCCGTTTATAAAAGCTTTTATGTGCCAGCTATTACCTTTATGTTTGAGCCATCTTACAAACATGCCACTTTGAGACAATGTAAATGATATAAATACACCAATAGCATAAAGACCAATTAAGGCCGAAACATTGCCTTTAAAAATGACAATTAATAAAGCAGATATTAATGAAAGAATTATTATTCCATTTGAATAGCTCAATCTGTCTCCTTTCATACTTAGTTGTCTTGGAACAAATTCTTCCTTTGCCATGACAGCTACAAGCATTGGAAAACCTGCAAAAGCTGTATTTGCAGCAAATACAAGAATTATAAATGTTGTTGCAGCAACGAAATAATACATAAAAGTTTTGCCAAAAACTTCTTGAGCCATTAAAACAAGCATTGCACCTTTTTCGGGATTTACTCGATAGTAAGTCGCCAGTAAAGATGTCCCACCAAATAATATAAAAATTATCAAAGATAAAAGCATAAGAACCATTTTTGCATGTTTTGTAGCAGGCTCTTTAAAGTTGGGAACAGCATTAGCAACTGCCTCAACACCTGTTAAGGCAGTACATCCACTTCCAAATGCTTTCAAAAGCAAAATCATTGTAACAGGGTGTATTGGATAATTTATTTTTGGTTCAGGCGGTATATAACCAGTTTTGAGCTTGAAAAATCCCGCGATTATTAGTGAAACTATCGCCAACATAAAAGCATAAGCCGGAATACCAAATATACGTGAAGATTCTCTTATTCCCCTTAAGTTTCCTATCATCAATAATAAGACTAAAAGCAAGCATATCTCCAATTTATATGGTCTTAACACACTGATAGCAGTTACAATTTGATCAACACCAGATGATATAGAAACAGCAACAGTAAGTATATAATCAACTGATAAGGCAGCACCAGCAATGATTCCTGCTAAAACTCCAAGATTGTCCTTGGCAACAATAAAGGCTCCACCACCGTTTGGATAGTTATCAATGGTTTGACTGTATGAAATCATAAGAATAAAAAGTAATACAATTATAGCTAGTGAAAGAATAGGGATTTTTTCAAACGCTAAAATTCCTACAGCAGGAAGTAATGCATATAGCATTTCTTGCCCTGCATATCCAATGGATGATATAGCATCGCTTGACAAAATCGGCAAACCCCATAAAACACCGTATTTTTCTGATTTTTCAACTTCATTTGGCAATGGTTGTCCAATTAAAACCCTTTTAATTTTTTCGAGCAAGGAAATCCTCTCCTTTGCCGATAATTTGAAGTATTAAATGGTTTTACAGTCAACTATATTATTATATTACCTTATTGCAACAAATTCAATTACTAACGTAGTTCATCCGTGTCAAGATTTTGTAGTGTAAATTGCAATATTAAATGCAACATTTATTTACATTAAATGCCATTATTTCATAACCATGTATGATACTTATATGTACTTCCCCTATAGGGGAAGTACAGTTCCATAATTTTACATATTAACTAAATCTGCAATAACTTCTGTTTTAAATTTTTTGCTCCCATTTGTTATGCTAGTTAATAGCTTGAGCTATCTCTTGCAAAAAGAATTCTTCTGGTGTCTTATATCTTAAAATTCTTCTTGGAAGTCTATTACAGTGTCTTAGTACAAACTGTTTCTTTTTTTTCATCCAGAACTCCTTCTGCAAATAACCTACTACTGCATCTGGCGACCATTTGTCTTTTAATATTTTTTCCTCTATAAATCTTAGAAATTTTTCTACTTTGGCTATTTTGAACTTTGCTTCGCAATTTTTTTTATTCTTCTTATATACTTCATACCCAATTTTCGGAAAATATTACAACCTTTTAATTTATTACAGGAGTGCTAAATTTTGATATGAACTTTAAAATCATTGCCCTTGTATAATTTACTAAAAAACTGTAAATTTCTTTTTTATCCTTTATATTTACTTTTTCTAAAAATATGGGTTCCCCAATGCAAATTTTAACTTTTGCCCTTTTTGGAATCCATTTTCCTGGAGGAAGCACTCTTTCCGTCCCTATTATCGCTATAGGAAGGATAGGTGCATTTGTTTTAACCGAAAGGAAAGCAAAACCAGGTTTAAATTCTTTAACATTTTCATTTACGCTCACCCCGCCTTCCGGAAAAACGCCGACTATATTGCCGTTTTTTAGCAAATCTATTGCTCGTTTTAATGTCCTTAAATCTTGCTTTTTTTCTTTTACAGGAAGCACACCCACAAGCTTTAAAATTATATTTAAAAACGGTATTTTAAATAGGTATGAAGCAGCAAGAAAAGTTATATAATAAGGTAATATAACCATTAGTATTAATGGATCCAATATGCTTTTATGATTTGATGCGATTATAAGAGGCCCTTTTTCAGGAAGGTTTTTCTTTCCTTCAACTTCAATTTTGATAAATATTTTAAATAAAAAATAAAATATCCACTTTCCTAAAAAGTAAAAAAATTTTCCTATAATCTTCATAGATCTTCACCCGATAAACTTATGTGTTGTTATATAAGTCCATCTTTTGAATTTCACTTTATATTATAATACTTTTTAAATTTTCCCAATAAAAATGTTTTGTAAATAAAGGGGTAAATAAAATAGGTCAAGAAAAGCCTTGGCCCGCCTATCTTCAGAGTATTTAATTTAGCAGCTTTTTTTAACATTTCCTTTGCAATAGCAATTTTATTATTTTTTTGCCTAAAAATATAATACCAAAAAATTACTGTCTGTATAACTCCTATATTTCTTTTCTTTCTGCCGTCTCTTGTTTTAAATTTGATATTTCTTTCATTAAGCTTTCTTTTGCAAAATTAATTAGCTCCTCTTCATCTTTGCCGTTATCGGGATATGTACTTATACCAAAATACCATTTACCCGGCAGTTTACCTTTAACTTTTTTTATTACAACCACTGCGCCATTAGCTCCTGTAACAGGAAGAACTAAAGCCAAAGTATTTTTATCAATCTCAAATACTGTATCTATGTCGCGAAGTTTGTTCTTTACCTGTTTTGCTATTTTTGAAATTTCTACTCTGATTTTTCCTTCGCATTGTGCCAGAACTAAAGAAAGATTTACATTGCTTCTCTTGGCCCGGTTTATTTCTTTTTTTAGCAGCTCTTTAAGTTCCGGATAGTGATCTTCTTCTTTAATGTATCCTATTAGTTTTACTACACGTTTTACAAGCTCAGCTGCTTTAAAGGGCTTAATGAGATATTCTACCGCACCAGCTTCTACTGCCTGTCTAATTGAAGGTGCTGTAGCATCTGCGCTCAATATCATTACCGGGATGTCTCTGTATTTTTCCTCTGACTTTAATTTCCGTATAAATTCAAAACCATTCTGATTCGGCAGATTAATGTCTACAATTACTAAATCAAATAATTCTTTTCTATTTTTTACTTTCAGCATCGCTTCTTCAGCGGTAGCTGCAGCTTCAACGTTATATCCTTCTGCCTCTAATATATTTTTAGCCATAAGCCGTATTAATACAGAATCATCTATTACTAGAATATTTTTACTATCTTTCCTTTCCTCCATAGTTCTTTTAGTGAGGCTTCATTACAAGCCTCTCTTTTTATCCTCCTCCCACATTATATTTCATTTCCATTTTTTATTCGCTTTTTACACAATTTCTTCCTTCACCCTTTGCTTCATAAAGCATGTTGTCTACTCGAATAAGAACTATGTCAATGGTATCAGTATCCCTATATTCAGTTACTCCAAAGCTTGCTGTTACATCCCCTATTCCTTGCAGTTCCATCCTTCATCTTGAATCATAAGTGCGTGTAATTCTTTTCCTATTATTTCTTCTCTTGAATATCCAAGTATACGCTCCGCTGCAGGGTTCCAAAAAGTTACGTTCCCTTTGTCGTCAATCATAATAATGGCATTTCCTGCAGACTCCATTATAGTGCTTAAAATCTCATTCCTTTCCTTCAGTTCTTTTTCCATTGTTCTACTCTCCGTTATATCAATCACAAGTGCTGCATATACTTTTTCTTTCCCAAATTCTACAAGTTCCAAGTGAACTTCTACTGGATAAAGAGAACCATCTTTCCTGCGGTGTACTGTGTTAAAGATAATTTGCTTCTGTTCTCCTTTAAACAGCATTCATCAGTTAATGCCTCCAATTAACTAGATTTCAGCAAATATAGCCAAATGTAACTTATAAAAACGTTTTGCTATATTTTCTGAAAATCACTCAAGACTTCTATTTCCGAAATATTATTATACTCTTTTTACTTAAAAACACAATAAAAATTTTCCTGGCATAATATTATCCCTATGATATTCTTCTGTCAAAAAACTTATAGATAGCTACATTAAGACAAGTCCAAATTTTTGGGGTAAAATTTCATTTTTGCTTAGAATAAGATTATGAGCATGAAATGAAAGCCAAAAATCAGGCATGGATTAGATGTTTTATAAATTATGTTAATCAAAAAGAACATCTTTATCCAACAAATATACAATAGTTGAAGATCTGATAATGAAGTATCAATATTTTACATTCATAGAAATTGAATTTTTAATCTAGTTGCTACTTGTCGAATTGAGGTTAAAATAAGATTAGAGTAAAATAAAGTTATTTGCATTCAATATATAAAATTGCCAATAATAGTATTACGTTCCAATCTAAAAACTAAGGGCAGGCATTCAGAAAATACCCACCCCAATTCTTGATAAAGAAACAAAATAAAAAATATGTTTGCAAAATGTTTGCAAATTTCGATTTCTAATTGTATTTCCAAAAAAGAAAACCGCAAAGCCTTGCGGTTACTGATCTTCACTGGTCTGAGTGGGGGGACTTGAACCCCCGGCCTCCAGAACCCCATTCTGGCGCGCTACCAGCTGCGCCACACCCAGAAAGAAACTATGTTCAGCTTTTATTATAAACGAGATAAAAGAAAAAATCAATAGTTAAATGATTATAAAGATTATTCCGCCTCCGCTGTCATTCACTACTCTTTCTAATGTATCTCTCAGTTTATGACTTAAGTTTTCGGGAATGGTGCCAATCTTGTTTTGCATTCCCTCTTTTACAAGGTCACTCAAGGTCTTGCCAAAAATGTTAGATTCCCAAATTTTTTCTGGATCGCTCTCAAACTGTTCTGTCAAATATTTTACAAAATCTTCACTTTGCTTTTCTGTTCCTACAACTGGCGATACTTCTGCCGTAATATCAGTTCTAAATATGTGATATGAAGGAGCAGAAGCTCTAAGCCTTACCGCAAATCTCCCACCTTGCCTTACTATTTCGGGTTTTTCAAACTTCATGTCATCAAGGCTTGCAGGTACCACTCCTACACCTGTTTTTTCAGCTTGTAAAAAAGCATCTTTAACTCTATCATACTGTCTTTTTGCATAAGCCAATTCTCTCATCATTGTCATTAATTCTTTATCACCCTGAATTTCAAGTCCGCTTTCATCACTTAATATCTTAAAGAATAAGCCTTCCTGGGTTTTTATTTCAACATTTGCACAGCCTTCACCTGGAGTTATCTTCTTTATAAACACCTCAGAAAAGTTTTCATTTGCTTTAAGACCACCAACTAACTTAGGTATATCTCTTAATCTAAACAAATCTTTTATATTTTCTTTTACTGTTTCCATTATACTTTGCTTAAGCCAATGACTTTTATCAAGAGCATCTACCCATTTAGGCAAATCAATTGCAATCTCCTGTATAGGAAATTCAAATAAGACTTTTTCCAAAATTGCATGAATGTCTGGTATTTCCATTTTAAGTACATTTAAAACAACTACAGGTACGTCGTATTTTTTCTCTAATTCTTTTGCTAAATTAATTGTTTCGGGACTTTGAGGATTAGTTGTATTTAGCACTATTATAAAAGGTTTATTCAATTCTTTTAATTCTTTTACTACCCTTTCTTCTGCTTCTACATAATTTTCTCGCGGTATGTCGGTTATGCTTCCATCAGTGGTAATCACTAATCCTATTGTAGAATGGTCATTTATAACTTTTTTTGTTCCTATTTCTGCTGCTTCTTCAAAAGGTATTTCATAATCATACCAAGGAGTAGACACCATGCGGGGCTTATCCCCTTCCATGTATCCCAGTGCACCTTTAACCATATATCCTACACAATCTACTAATCTCACTTTAAACCTCGTGTTTTCATTAATTGTTATCTCTACCGCTTTTTCAGGAACAAATTTAGGCTCAGTAGTCATTATGGTTTTACCTGCTGCACTTTGTGGCAATTCATCTTTTATTCTCTCTTTTTGGGGAAGATTTTCTATGTATGGCAGTACCAATATGTCCATAAATCGCTTAATAAAAGTCGATTTGCCTGTTCTCACTGGGCCTACTACTCCTATGTAGATATCCCCTTGCGTTCTTTCTGCAATATTTTTATAGATATCGTAATTTTCCAACCCATTTCCCTCCTTTTTATATCCCCATATCCTTTTCTTCTCACTCATATATATATGCTTTAACAGTACATTTATATGTAAAAAATATTGAAATATGATAAAATCTCCGGAAATACCGGAGATCAAATACCGTGCAATTCATGTTTTTTATCTCTCGTCATAAGGCTATAAACAGCCTCATAGGGATTTTTACCCTCAAAAAGTATGGAATAAATTTCTTTAGTTATTGGCATTTCTATTTTATGAATTTGAGAAAGTTTGTAGGCGGATTTTGTAGTATTAACTCCTTCTACTACCATTCCTATCTCTTTTAATGCTTCTTCTAAACTTTTACCTTTACCTATAAGTATCCCTGCTCTTCTATTTCGTGAAAGCATGCTGGTACAAGTGACAATGAGGTCTCCTACACCTGCCAAACCTAAAAACGTCAACGGATCAGAACCTAGCGCAACACCCAAACGAGTAATTTCCGCAAGACCTCTTGTCATAAGAGCAGCTTTGGTATTATCGCCAAATCCAAGCCCGTCTGAAATTCCAGCTCCCAAGGCTATAATATTCTTTAATGATCCTCCTAATTCCACTCCCACAACGTCCTTGTTTATATACAACCTAAAGTTTTCATCCATAAAGGCATCTTGCACTATTTCACAAGCTTTAACATTTAAAGAGGCTAAAACACAGGCTGTAGGAATTTGCCTGACTACTTCCTCAGCATGGCTGGGACCTGATAGAACAACCACATCATTTGACAAATATTCTTTTATGACTTCAGACATTCTTTTTAAAGTAGAAGTTTCTATTCCTTTTGCAAGATTTACAACAATTGCCTTTTTATCAATTACATCTTTTAATTTTTTTGATATTTCTCTTACAGCATGGGACGGAACAGCAATCACAACAATTGATGAATTTTCAGCAGCCTCTTCCAAATCAGTAGTAATAAAGATTTCTTGAGGAATATCTGCGTCCAAATATTTCCTATTATGACGAGTAGACACAATTTCCTTAAACTGGTTTTTATTTCTCATCCAAAGAGTAATTTGGTGTCCAAGTCGGTTTAAATGTATCGCTATAGCAGTTCCCCAACTTCCTGCACCTAATATTGATATTTTCATGGCCACTTTCCTTTCTCATTTTATTTCTGTTTTTTGTCCAAGCTTGGATTCCGTTCCGGCCAGCAAACGTTTTATATTGGAACGATGCTGAAAGATTGCTAAAGATGCCAGAATGAGTGAAAATACAAAAAGTTGTGTTGAATTCCAAAAAAATGCATTTAAAAGGACAAATGTAACGCTTCCTGCCATAGACCCCAATGATACGTATTTTGTCAAAGCAATTATTATAACTCCAATTGCTAAAGCTATAATCCCTAGAAAAGGACTTACAGTCATTACAACTCCAACACTTGTAGCAATTCCTTTTCCCCCTCTAAATTTTAAAAACACAGGCCAGTTATGACCACATACCACTGCTATTCCTGCAATCATAGCACCAGTAGTACCCATTAAATATTTCCCAATTAAAACTGCAATTACTCCTTTTAACACATCTAGTGCAAAAACAGGAGCCGCAGCTTTATATCCTAACACTCTTAAGACATTCGTAGCCCCTGCATTTCCACTTCCATAATTACGAATGTCTATCTTTCGCGTATATTTTGTTAAAATATATGCATTGTTTATGCAACCAATCAAATAAGCAATGACGGCTGGTAAAAGAGCGTACATATTTCCCCCCCTTTCTTTTAATTTTCTCCTCTTTTCCTCGTGGAAATCTTAAGAGGAACTCCTTCAAAGCCAAAATTTTGTCTTAATGTATTTTCCATAAATCTTAAATAGGAAAAATGCATGAGTTCCGGGTCATTGACAAACACTACAAAAGAAGGTGGTTTAATTCCTACCTGTGAAGTATAATATACTTTTAATTGTTTGCCCTTATCAGCTGGTGGCGGAAACATAAGCATAGCTTCATTTAGCACATTATTTAAAAGGCCAGTCGTAATCCTTTTATTGTATTCCCCCCATACTTTATCTACAGTTTGTAAAACTCTGTGCACTCTCTGACCTGTTTTAGCTGAAATAAATAGGATAGGAGCAAAAGATATAAAAGATAGCTTTTCTCTTATCATCTTGGTATATTCATTGACAGTATTATTATTTTTTTTTATAGCATCCCATTTGTTAACAACTATTATAATACCTTTTCCATTTTCAAAGGCGTATCCTGCTATTTTAGTGTCCTGCTCGGCTGGACCTTCTATAGCATCTATCATTAAAAGACATATATCAGACCTTTCAATAGCAGTTAAAGCTCTTAGCACACTATACCTTTCAATAGATTCGCTTATTCTACTTTTCCTACGTATTCCTGCTGTATCAATAAGAACATAGTTCTTCCCATCTTTTGAAAAAGGAGTATCTATTGCATCCCGTGTAGTGCCAGGTATGTTACTGACTATTACCCTTTCTTCTCCTAATATTTTGTTAACTAGTGAGGATTTCCCCACATTAGGTTTGCCAATAACAGCAATTTTAATTGTCTCTTCAGTGTATTCTAACTCTTCCTGTGGCAATCTTTTTACTACTTCGTCTAAAAGTTCTCCGATGCCCAACCCATTTGACGCTGAAATGGGAATGGGATTGCCTAAACCAAGACTAAAAAAGTCATAATAAGTAGGAGGCATTTCTTTAAAACTGTCCACCTTGTTGCAAACCAAAATAACTTCTTTTTTTGCTCTTCTTAAAATGTTTGCTATTTCTTCATCTTCTGGCATTAAACCTTCTTTTGCATCAACTAAAAATAATATTACGTCAGAAGTATCAATTGCTGCTTCCACTTGTAAACGAACTTTTGAAAAGAGAATATCTTCAGCATTTGGGTCTAATCCTCCTGTGTCTACTAATATAAATTTTTTGTCCAGCCATTCTGCATTACCGTATATTCTATCCCTTGTAACTCCTGGTTTGTCTTCAACAATAGAAATTCTCTTTCCCATAATCTTATTAAAAAGAGTAGATTTACCCACATTTGGCCTACCTACAATACTCACCATTGCACCTGCCATACTATCACCTTCCACTCTGTATCTTTTGTAAAAATTCTTTTCCATCCACTGGTGAAACCATAATTTGTGCACCAAGTTCCTTTTCTACTTCTTCAACTGTCATATCATCAAGAAAAACATTTGAACTTTCTCTTAGCATGACATCGGGAATAACTAAAACTTCCCCATTTACTTCGCCTTTTAATTGGTTTATTATATCTCTCCCCACCACAAGTCCAGCTACCGTGATGTTGTGACCAAAAAACTCATTGTGTATCTTCTCCACTTTTACATTAAACCCTGTTTTTCTTAATTCTTTCGCTACTTCTTCCATAAAATTATAGGCAGCTATTCCTGTAACAATAAGGTAAGGGGTGGTGTTTATATTTTTCCCTTTATTCGCTTTTAATCTTTTTAGACTCCTTTCAAATTGATGTTTAAACAATGCCATAAGTCCTACGCCATTTTCTATTTGAGGGAACCCCTCGTAATAATAATAAGAAGGTATAGTAACACCTGCCATCACATAAAACTCATCTGATAAAAAAACAAAAGAAGAA
>Ga0208663_100142_pt1 | contig 12042 bp, 17 predicted proteins | sample Wag42014_10_10_FD_187327 | JGI IMG/M metagenome (GOLD analysis project Ga0208663, IMG submission 187327) | Deep subsurface shale carbon reservoir microbial communities from Ohio, USA - Utica-2 Time Series 2014_10_10 (SPAdes) (version 2) ...
GGTTGCAACAAATAAAGGACTTTTATCTTTCCATTTTTATTTGAAATAAATTGCTTTATCAACCCTTTCGTTATTATGGCAATATACGTTTTGCTATCATTAATTGCTATAGTTTCATTTTTCAAAAAACTCTTTTTATATCCCTGTATAGCTATATTAAGGAAAAACTTCCTCATCTCTTCCTGCCGTTTTATATCAAACATTTCATTATATACCGAACCTATAGACATCCCCTTTCAGCTCCCATTTCTTTCCTGTTTAAAACAATAAAAACCACACCAACGATTTCACTATTTTTGCAATATTTTTAAAAAAGTCGACCTTAAAATTAATTATACTATTTCCAAACTATTATTTCTATAAATTATTCTCTTTTTACTTTTATAATATTCAGAAAGCATGGAGAATAAAATCCCCATGCTTTTATCAATTATTTTTCGCAATTACTTTTATAGCAATTTCTATAGCTTTCACCATATCCCCCAAAGACATAGAAGGAGTATTAGGTTTATTTAAAACTTGCACTGGCAAATAAGGTATGTGAATAAAACCCGCTTTAATGTTTAAGCTGTTTTTGTGAACATAATTAAGTATTCCATACATCAGATGATTGCACACATACGTACCTGCTGTATTAGAAATTGATGCCGGTATATTCTCTTTTCTTATCTCTTCAACTATCTCTTTTATTGGAATAGTCGCAAAATAAGCGGGAGCTCCTTTAGGGTCAATCGGGGTATCAATTGGTTGTTGCCCTATATTATCTGGAATTCTAGCATCATCGATATTGATGGCTACTCTCTCCACACTTATATCATATCGCCCGCCAGCCTGTCCAATACTCAGAACTGCATCCGGCTTAACTTCCTTTATTTTTTCTATTGCCCTCTCAACAGAAAGATAAAAAGCAGTAGGAACTTGAATCTTAATTATCTCAGCATTTTCTATATTATCTTTCAAGTTTTTTAATACTTCATATGAAGGGTTTATATTTTCCCCTCCAAAAGGATCAAAAGCTGTTACGAGTATTTTCATTTACACATCACCCTTTCATAAAAATATTAAAACGCCCAAAAATACATTAGCACTATGTGAACAATAAGCATGACAATAGCTACGGGAACTTGATATTTTATAACTCCATATTTCTTATCTTCCATTTCCAATATTGCAGTAGGAACAATATTAAAATTCGCTGCCATTGGGGTCATTAAAGTTCCACAATATCCTGCTGTCATACCTAAAGCTGCTACTATCACCGGATTTCCTCCTTGAGCTATTACAAAAGGAATTCCAATACCCGCTGTAATAACTGCAAAAGCAGCAAAAGCATTTCCCATTATCATTGTAAATAAAGCCATTCCTACACAATATGCAATTACTCCCAAAAGTATATTACCCTGAGGAATAATTGTTTTTATCCCACTTGCGATCACATCGCCTACTCCTGCAGCAGTAAAAATAGCTCCTAAAGCAGCAAGTAGTTGTGGTAAAATGTTTACTGGTCCTACCACTTCAAGTAATCTTCTACCATCGTCTGCCATTTCTTTAACTTTCCCTTTTGTAATCACCAATGCTAAAATTGCAGCTACTACAGTTGATATCCAAAAAGCCACAAGTGAACCAAGTTGTTTAGTCCATATTTGAGCAACAATAAACGTAACTATGCCAAGAGCCAAAGCTGGAACAAAAATTAAATTGCCAATTTTTTGTGACATTTGATCTTTAAATTCTGAGCTTGATTCGTCAAATTTTCCAATTTTGACTAATCGAAATGCAGATAGAAAAGTCAATGCAATAACCATGTATCCTATATATATATCAGGTATATAAATGCTTTTATTGCCCCACAATAAGCCTATTCGGCTAAATGCGAAAATTATTCCTAATATTCCCCAAAATAAAGCAGTAGGAATTTTTGAAGGATGGTTTTTTTCTTTTAGTGTAGCATATGCTGAGTAAAAAGATACTATACCCATCATAATGTATAGTATTTCAGTTAAAGCATCCTTAAGCACCCATTATTCCTCCTTCTTATTGTTTTTATCCCTATACTTTTGGTCAAATTTTTTGTCATAATAGAAAAACTGCAAAGTACCAACCACCATTATTATTAACGCAATAGGTATTGACGCTTTTGCAATATCCAAAGCTTCTACGGTATAGTTTAATTCTTTTAATACGCCAACAATTAACAAAACCCCTCCTGCTGCAACAAACACATTCTGTCCAAAGAAATTGCCATAATTCTCTACTGCAGCTTCTAAGCCCTTAATGGTTTCGTGGTCCTCGCTTTTTATTTCCCCATATCTATTTATTGCTGCTCCTTCTGCCATAGGAAGTATCAAAGGCCGTATAAACTGTACATGTCCACCTAGCCTTAAGCCAAACATTGCTGCTAATGTCCTGAGTACTAAATATAATGCAGTTACTTTCCCTACCGTAGCTGCTTGTATTTTCTCTATTACATAAGCAGCCCTTTCGCGTAGGCCATACCTTTCAAGTATTCCAATTACAGGCAATGAAATAATAAATATGGACATATATCTATTTTCTACAAAAGCTTTTCCTAAAATTTCCACAATCTTAGGAAAAGGTACTCCTGACATCATGCCAGTTACAATACCAGCTATTAAAACCACTGCTAAAGTATCGAGTTTCAAAATAAATCCGATAATAATGATTAAAATACCAATTAACTTAATCATAATATCCCCCTTTATAAAGAATTTATTTTTATGAATTGTATCACAATGCATAAAATAAAACTGTTGCCACAGCTACAATTTTATAAACTCTTAGTTATAATTATTTGCAAATTCTGTAAACTTATTTGCCATGAAAAACTTGCATAAATTTTTCTATCTTAAACTATTACAGCAACTTGGAGCAATAAAAAAGCACGTAGGTTAATTTGAGTTTCAGGGCAATCATTTAGAGGCTGGAAAATGCTACTTAAACTATATAAATACCTTAAGGTACAGTGATAAATTTAAAGAAGCTTTTGAAGTGCTTGGAAAAGCTAAGAATAGTTACAAAGATGTCGCTGAACTTTATCACAAGTTTGAAATTCAAGAGATGATTCTTTATTTTAATATCGGTATGTATGAAAAAGTTATTGAACTTTCAGAAAGCATTAATACTTCTTTACTCAGCATGAGAGGGAAAAAAGAGCTCGCTTTCATATTAGGTCATATAAAATACTTGAATAAAGAATTTGAGGAGGCCTATAGATTTCTTAAAAAATGCGAGAAATATTTTGCTGAAGAGAAATTTTACAATGACTTATCTGTTATTCATGAAGACTTATACGCAATTACAGGTGTTAATTACAGGGTAAACGCATTAGCAGTAAAAAATAAATTAGGAAGAAAAAATGTAGTCATATAAACATTAAAATTTCCTTCCGCCGAAAACCTATCACCAATGTTTGTTAATTTTTTATTATATAACTTTACATTTTGTTACCTTAATTGTAAAGTAAATGGTAGGAGCACTTTTTAAAATCTGAAAGGAGAACTTTTGATGCTTAATGCCTGTTTATCTTCTAAAGTGCTGAGTACATCTATAAATCTTTCCAGATTATTATAACAAAGTTTTCTAACAATATTCACATACTGTTCTGCAAAAGCGCCATCAAGGCCCTGAGTTGCTTTTAAAATAAGTTCATGTTTGAGTTTTAATTTTTTACTATGGATCTAAATGCTCTACTGAATAGTACACAGGAGCAATAAGCAAAAATACCCATGACAACAAAGGCATAATCCCCTGTGCTATAAATACGTTTTTAATCAAAAGCCCCAAGAAAGTCCCAATAAGTAAAATCACTACAAGGGAAAGTATTATGCCAACTATTAAAAAGCCTGCACTTACTTCACTGGCAAATACTACAGAAATATATGACGATATTATTACCGGTAGTGTAAAAATGATATAAGTAAGAGCAAGTGAAAGAGCTATTTCTTTTATGTTCACAGACATGGTGGAGTTATAATTCAAGTACTCAAATGAAACATCAAATACGCTCCCGTGCTTAGTAAAGCTAACTGGAAGTGAAAATTCTAAAATTAACTCAACTTTTTCTCCATCCGAAGGAATAAAAGTCATTTCTACAGGCATTTTCATTAAAGTTGAAATTTCTTCGGGGGACCCTTCGGCTATAATTTTGCCTTTCACCATTACATAAACTCTATCGCAAAGGGATTTTATTTCGTTCATATCATGACTTGCAATTAAAATACCCCTTCTATTTTCATTTTTAATTGGTATATTCTCTCCCAAATTTGGGTTTTTGAAATTATATCAACCATAGCTGTGGGCTCGTCAAGTATTAGAATTGGAGTTTCTCTCGCAATTGGTATGTTTAGTAATAGCATCCTCATCAAACCAGAAGATAGCATATACCCTGCGTAGCTTTTAAACCCTTCAAGCCCTGATTCTTTCAGCATTTTATCAACTTTTTGAGATAATTCCTCTTTTTTTACCCCTTTAAATTTCAAAGCAAATTCAATTGTTTCTTTAACAGTAAGCGAAGGAAAATACAAAATACTTTGAGGGCAGTATCCAATGTTATCCCTAGTGATGCTTGGACTTCCTAACCCTCCCTTTGAGATTATTTCAATTAATATTGATCTAGATTCAAAGCTAAATTTGAAAAAAGTCCAACTATTACGTTTGCGTTATAAAAAATTTCTAAATACTCCTTGCACCTAGTCGGGAACAATAATGGCTCTCCACCCGACAAAATGAAAATAACCGTAGGAGTATTCTCTAACAGTTCATGTAAGCGTTTTCTTAGCAAAGGATTAGCTTTATCAACCTCCCCACTCCGAAATTTTTTAGACATAGAACTACATAAAAGACACTGTCCGTTACACATTGATGTAACAGATAAGCTTAGGTACAAAGGATACGAGGGTTGTATTCTTTTTTCAATGTAATGTTCTGTTATAATGTCAAATATCTTTCCCCCTCCTGTTAAAAGAGTATTATTGTTTTTATAATATTTTAGATATTCTAGAATTTTGTTCATATTTCTCCTCCTGTCGACTGGTATTTTTTCAGCCCTTGGTAAAGGATAACTTTTAAAACCAAATAATATAATAAGGGAGATGAATAACACCATATACTCTCGTATACATTGCTCTTACCAAGGGCAATCCTTGCAGGAATTGCACTAAATAAGAAAATGGGAATTGCATATATGAGCAAATTGCGAACAATTTTCGGGAAAACCGTGTCAGGTTTTTCCGCCATTGTTAAAAGTTGCAAAACTATCGCTGAAATTGCTTCGGACCTTAAACCAAAAAGAGTAAAACTGTATACTATGAAAAATAAAAGTCCCATTAAAATAGAAGCACTGAAAATTGAAATGATATAAGCTATTGTCAATTTAATTCCACATATTTTCATACACCATATATTTAGAAATATTAACAAGGGGGTTGAAAGAGCTGCAGGGAAATTTAGGTTTTTTAGTACAATGTATTTTATGAGAGGCTGTGGTTTTAGTAAATCAAAATCAAAATACCCTGTTAAAACTGATTGTCCAAACTTGGAAACAGCTTCTGCAAAGAAAATTGCATATAGGTTGTTTACTAAAAAGAAGCAGGTTATATAAAAAAGAATTTCTTGTCTATTGTAATCACCAAAAATGTCAATTCTTTGAGTAAGCAGATAATAGCCTAAAAATGTCGCAGTATATAAAGACAAGTCTGCCAAAAACCAGCTTACCAAATTTGCTCTATATTGAATTGCTTTTTTAATTGAAAATCTTATAGATTCTATTAACATGTTTTCACGCCCCATGAGAGGTGTATTTTTTTAATCCATTTTTCATAAGTAAAAAAACAATGAAACCAAGTATTAACACCCAGACTAGTGAAATAAGCAATCCTTTATTTACTATTTTAATGTCAAAATTAGCATCGCATATAAGCTTTGACGGGATATACGTCATATAAGGGAAGGGAGTCATTAGCATAATTGATTCAATTTTGCCAGGCAAAAGGTCTAAAGGGAAAATGGCACCTGAAAGAAGACCTGTCAGTAAGTTTCTGATGGCAGCTATGCCCCAGATTTCTGTCAGCCAAAAAGATAACAATCCTATTATAAAGGAAAATAAAGCATTGAGTAAAAAACCCAAAATTAACGCTAAAGGTAGGTATAACAGCCGGTTTGCTGGGATTTCAATTTTTGCCCAAATTGAGAGCACAATAATTATTGGCATATATAAAATTGCAAACCTTGCAAGGCTTGAAGATATGTGACTGTATGAAATACTGGTCAGATAATCTACTGGAAGTAAAAGCTTTTGCCCAAATCTGTAAGTTTTTATATCCTTTTCAATGTCATGTTCAGCATGAATTTCTGTAAATAGAAGTATTACATTAGAAATGACAATGTAAATCATCATTTCTTTCAGAGTGTAATTTATGGGGTTTCCTTCAATTAAAGACCTCCAGAGAAAGAAGTTTATTAGGATTGGTACAATTAGGGAACTTAAAAGCTCTCCTATAAGGTAAATTCTATACATTAAGAGTCTTTTTATTGAGTAGTCAAAATATCCCATGAAAATATACAATGTCCTCATTTTTCTGCACCCTTATACAATGATTCTATGATAATATCGAGAGTATCATCGTGAAAATTTATATTTGAAATTTCAGCCTCATTTGACAAAACTCTCATTACATTTATCGTTTCTTCTGGACTAAATCTGATGAAATATTCTTGTTCTTCGCTTGCTTTTTCTACTTTATAATATTTGCTGATTCTTTCAACTGCACAATTGCTTGCGTTAAATCTAACCTTTCTGATGTCGGGAATCATACTTTTCAGTTTCTCAATTGTTCCGTAATATAGCTCTTGACCTTTGTGGAGTATATAGATGTTGTCACATAAATCTTCAATATCAGTTATGTAATGGCTTGTAAGTATTATTGATGCATTGTATTTTCTCTTGTAATTTTTTAGGTAGTTTCTAATTGCCCTTTGGGTGATAAAATCTAATCCAATTGTAGGCTCATCAAGAAAGATAACTACCGGCAGGTGAAGGAATGATAATATTAATTCACCTTTCATCCTCTGTCCTAAAGAAAGGGTTCTGACCTGTTTTTGCAGGTCTATTTCTGACAAGCCCAATTCTTCTGCCATTGATTTTGCCCTTGAAATTGCTTCTCTTTTGTCAATAGAGTAAATGGAGGCAAAAAGTTTTACAGAATCAATAATAGTTAAGTCTGGATCTAACTGACCTCTCTGTCCCATTATTAATGATACTTTTCTTCTGTAATCTTTGCTTCGTAAAAAAGTGTCTTCTCCCAACACTCTTATAATACCCTCATCTGCTTTAATAATGCCAGATACTAATTTAATAGTAGTAGTTTTCCCTGCACCGTTAAGACCAATTAGTCCAAGTATTTCCCCTTGATTTACAGTAAAAGAAATGCCCTTTACTGCTTCTATGTACTCGTATCTTCGCTTAAAAAAGCTTTTAACTGTATTTACCACGCCATTTTCTTTTATGTATACTTTGTAAGTTTTGCTGACATTTTTAATAATTATCCGTGGATTCATGATCCTCTCCCCTTAAAAAGTTCAATCGGACTATTGTTTTGGATGCTATAAAATGTAAAATCCTGGTACATTCCCAAAATCCCTTTCCTCTTAGCTTTTTTATCTGCTATATCAAAGATTAAAAGGCCAATCACAAAAAACGGCTGTAATTAAAATAAAAAACAAAGAATACAATATTTTTATCACACAGAAATTAAAAAATTAATAAAATCCTCCTCCAACCCTACAACTTTAATTTCCAATTGCAGAAGAATAATTTTTAAGTCTCAATTCATCACGCTATCTGTCCCACTTGTATTTGGAAAAATGATATACCTTCCTCCGCCAAAACTACTACTTCTAGGTATGTCGTATGTTTCCACTACCTTATTTTCTTGGTCTATTAGCTCTATCCCTTTCTCTGTCCTTCGCAAAAGTCCCATCATTTGCCCATCTTTTAGCGCAAAAACATAGAGTTCTGGAGGCTCGGTGGGCTTCACCATTTGAATACCTACAAATAAAATATCTTCATAGCTCCCCAAAATTTCTATATTAACCGGCATGGCTGATTTCAATGTTTCTGAAGCATATTTCTTCTGATACTCTATGATATTGTTGATTGGCATAAGTTTCATACTATCAATATCTACTTCTGCAGGAACTGTAAGTATCGTTTTTTACAATCATCATTACATGCGAATCTGGGATCACAATAACACCACCTGCTGCTGCACTTTCCCACGTTGATATTTTCCAATATCCTTTTTGATTAAGCATATAATTTTTTAAACCAGGAACATATGTCCATGCCCAATTATTATTGCTATCTTTCAATCTCTCCCATTTACCCGGATCAATAGGTATACCACCGGCATTTAGCGCTTGAGAAACATAATCTGCGCAATCATTATGACAGAAGCAGTCATAGTATGGCTATTTAGCATTATTCCATTTAGTAATATCCTGTAGTGCAATATTATGGGGACAATAAGTGGTTGCATTTGAAGTCCAGGTATTCGCATAATCTCTTGCTTTGAGTCTATCATAATAAGGATATAAAGTTGCTACTGCAAAAGTTCCTTCTTCAATTAATTTACTCTCCATTTCTTTATATCCTACATTTTCATATTCTGCAGGGGATTTTGGAATTAATTCTTCTGCCGGTACAAACGTATTCATTTGTTCTGCATATAACTTTGTCCTATTCTCTTCAATATTATTTCCTCTAAGTTCTGCCTCAAATTTTAATATCATATACGATTCATCAGGAACTCCAATATATCCTTTAAGTTCTGCGTATTTATCATCTAGGACCTTCACTACCCTCTGTGCTTTTTCCTTTGTAAGTACGCCACTATTAGCATTTACTACTTTATTGATTTTATGCTCTTTTTGAAGTTGATCATCATAATCAGACATATTAACCTTTTTTAACATTCCTTTGATATATGGTAATTCACTAACTTTTTGTGCTTTCAATACTTTAACAACGCATACTTTAGCAATTCCTTCAATTTTATCTCCTGACTTTCTTAAATCAATAATTTCAACATCTACATTATTTACGTGATAATAATGGGACCAATTATTTACAATCCATTGTTCAATAAAATTTGCTATTTCCCCCTGATATTTGAGGTCATTGTCTCCTGCTTTAACAACACTACTTTTAATTCCAACACCGTAGATAATAATAGCTACCACTAGAAGCCACACAATATGTCTTACCAAGCTTTTTCTTACCATTGACATATTATTTCACTCCCCTTTAAATTTTCAATACATGGTTTTATTTGCCTATATTATTTCGTTTTAACAAAATTACCTTTTTATTTTATTTTTTATATCACCTCACTTTTTTCTCGATAGTAGTAAAATATTTAACAAACAAAATTATTTTTAATTATTTAAAATCCAATCTTGCACAGACCATCTCTCTATCCCAATGGAATTATAAGAGTGCAATTCTATTGCATCTTCTTCCCATAATGGAGCTACTTTTCCTCCTCCTAATACGTTGAAAAGGCAAGATGTAAATAAAATGTTTACAACAAAGAACATAATCAATAGTTTCTTCTTCATTCCATCTTCACCTGCTCTTTACATTTCCTTCTTTTAACTATATAATAGATAATAAACAGAATAATTTCAAGCCGATTTGAACCGGCATGGGGTGTTAAAAAATGGATGGTTTCTATTACGATTTAGAAGCATTTGGTGAAGAACTTAAAAATATTCGCAAATCTCTGGGACTTTCCCAAAGCGATGTTTCCAAATATGGTTTTATTAACAGAGATACACTTAGAAAAATTGAAAACGGTAAAGTCATACCCAAACATGAAACTCTAGAGTTATTGTCACACCTTTATAAAAAAGATTTAAATGAGTTGCTCCTAAAATACAGATTAAAAGATTATTCTATCTTCTTTGACATAAAATCCTCTCTAGAAAAGAAACTCGAAAGCGGAGATTTTGAAAGTTTGAGAGATGATATTGATAGGTTAAAGAAATTGCTTAAAAAATCTGATATGAGCCTATATTATTCTAAGTTATTAAATCAACTTCTACTAATCGCTGACTCTGTCTTTGAAAAAACAATCAATGAAAATTATGAAAAAGCTATGGAAAAGCTTCAAAAAGCGATGGAATTTACTATTCCCAACTTTTCTCTTTCTAATTACACTGATTTCGTCTACAGCGATATGGAAATTAGAATTTTAATGAATATGGCTTTGATTATCAAAAAAACAGAAGGTGTACAAAAAAGCCTTGAAATGCTTTTGTTCTGCTTGGAAAATTTATCACCAGAGGAATGGGAAACAAAAATAAAAATATATTACAATATATCCTATAACTATCATATACTTTCTCTTACTGAAGAATCTTTACATTATGCAAATCTCGGAATAGAAACCTGTGTAAAGAACAACACCTTAAGTAGTCTGGGACTTCTGTATTTTAGAAAAGCAATTGCAGAGTACCATCTTGGCAGAGAAGAATACAAAGACTCTTTATCTAAATCCATACATTTACTCGAAATAACTGGTCAGGAAAAACTTATAAAGACGATTATGGAGTCCTGCAGGAAGTTTTATAATTTGGAAATTTCTAAGGAAACTAACATGCTTGTAATAAAAAGTCGTGAATGAAATTAAAATATTTAGAAATATTTCTTTTCTTCGATAGAGGAAATATAGTTATAATTACAAAAACTTTTCACACTTCTGTTTATGATAACAGTGAAACAATATTTTTTTTAACAGACAATCGAGTAGAAGCTGAATAATTATTTTATTCAGCATCCTCGAGACTGTAAAAAATTTGGTGTAAACTTATTAAAAACCTCTTTCTTGGTAAGAATTAGAATATATACAAAACCAAGAAGGAGGTTGACCTCGCTATCGCTATCCTCTGCCTCTCCCCTCCTGACAGCAGTTTCCCTCCTTCCCCTACATCGCTGTATATGCCCTCTGGCAATTTCTCTAACAACTACCCTAATCCTGCTGTCTTCGCTGCTCTTATTACTTCTTCATCCGTGTATTTGTCATTAAATAGAGTTATGTTATCCTTTACTGTGCCATCAAATATAAACACATTCTGATGTAAAAGCGTTATTATCTTAAACAAATCTTTTTTGTCTATTCTCCTTAATTCTATCCCATCCAGTTTTATCTCACCCTCATAGTTTTCGTATTGTTTCAAAAGTAGCTAATTCTATTAGCTCTTTCATTGATGGTATGTATTTTATAAAGCTTGCATAGAAGAAAAATTTTAAATAATACAGATCTACCTGTAAATCCCTTCATATAAAATTCTTTTTTGCAACCTATCCTAGAAATGATAATTATTACAAACGCTTGTAAATGTTTTATCACCTATATCTCCATGTACTTTTGGTTCTCTTTTTTTGCTATTATTATTGTCGTACCACTTTTTTATCATTCACATAAGCTGGAGTTACACTAATATATGTCAATATCCTAAGCAGAAAAGCTATCGTCAATAAAGCTATAGCTTTTTCAATTTTCTCTACCTTCCAAGTGTTCTTTTAATTTTATCCTAACATTCTTACTTCTGCCAGTAAAATGGCAAAATTGTTGTTGAATCTTCCCAATATTTCGCTTTGGCAAAGTTATTCATCTTTTTCTCCATTATTAAACCGTAAGTTACAGAAAGATAAATTTGTAAAATAGTTTCAGGACCAGTAAAATTAACTATTATAGGACTGAAAAAGGGCTTGTTTAAAATAAATTGTCTATCTGCGCTCAGAAGCCCTAGTTCTTCAAAACGTAGTCTGGCCTTTCCCAGGTCTATCATAATCTTGACACCTCCATACGGGCACCAATTAGGCACCAAAAAAGGGCTCTAGTACCTTGCAGGATACCTAGAACCCTTGATTTTTCTGGTGGAGCTGATGGGACTTGAACCCACGACTTCCACAATGCCATTGTGGCGCTCTCCCAACTGAGCTACAGCCCCATATTTATT
>Ga0208663_100143_pt1 | contig 11765 bp, 16 predicted proteins | sample Wag42014_10_10_FD_187327 | JGI IMG/M metagenome (GOLD analysis project Ga0208663, IMG submission 187327) | Deep subsurface shale carbon reservoir microbial communities from Ohio, USA - Utica-2 Time Series 2014_10_10 (SPAdes) (version 2) ...
ACACTCCTTTCAAAAGAGGAAGGGGAGAAATTATTTAACTATTACTCCCCTTTCCCAATACTTAACAATAATCAACAAATCATAATTAAACAAAAGAAGCAGCAGCTAAACCAGTCTTAAATCCCGCAGTGCTTTTTTATACGAATTTTTGTAGAATTTTTATTTATGTTAAATATTAGAAATAATTTGATGATATATGGTGCCTAATTGGCATCTAAAGATTTTTCTCTTTAAAATATGCATAAAATATTTTCATATTGCATTTGGATTTTATTATCACTTTAAAATCTTGAGGGATGCAACAATAATCTTTAACCTTATATTAACACTACTGCCACATTATAAGCCCAATGAAGCAATACACAAGGATGGATACTTTTCACTCGTGTTGCTATTAATGCTAAAATTAATCCAAGCGGAAAACGAATAAATAAATTAATCTTTATATCTTCATTAGCATGAAATACAAATGCAAAAATTAAAGCATCAATGACTATAGAAGAATAAACATTAAAAATTTTCTTGAGTTCTGTTAATATCACACCCCTTACAAGAATTTCTTCTGACAGTGCTACAGCAAAGTTATGTAAAACCAAAATAAAAAAAAGAGTTTGTTCAATATGGTAAATAGTTAATATTGAAGCAAGTAAAATTGCAAACGAAACTAATATCCAAAAAATATAAATTCTATTTCTTCCATACACCAAACCAATGCTATAAAAGGACTCCTTTTCATACACTTTCTCATATAAAACTGGTAGTACCCCCAAGAAAAATATTACTGGAATAGAGAAAAAAATTATTACATCTTTTAGAGAAGTAACTTTATTTATGTCTAATATAATTGGTTTATTTAAAAATATAGAAGTTATAAATAAAAATGCAATAAGAAGAGCAATAGGAATTACTATTAGAGCAGATATTTTTACGCTTTGCACAATTAATAAATCCCAAAACTCATTAGGCAACGTTCGAGGGTTTATTAAAGTTTTCTTTATTTTCCCTTTAATCATTATATATAACCTACCTTTTTAGTTCTTAATTTCCATTTTTGAAAAATAACACAATGTCACAATTAAAACTATTGCGATATATATACTAAGAAATCCAATATTTTGCATGACTTTTATTAAAAGCTCGTGTTCTGTTTTATATATATTCCCCCATGCATTTATATCAGCCAAGTAAGTTGGAATAAATACTTTTATCTTATCTACTTTTTCTAGAACTTTCATTAAAATTATTAAACCTATGGACAGAAGATTGGTTTTATAAACACCAAAAAATAACGACAGCAACATAGTAATCATGATTAACAAAGCAATTTCAAATATTGAAAGAAGAGGCATATACAAAAATCTTAAATACTCTTTTCCTAAAAACTCATTGGTTGCAAATTTTATATTATAAAGGAAAATATAATAACTGATTATACCGGAAAGAATAACGAAAAAGATAAAAACCATCAGAACAGTGAGGAGAGCAAGCACCTTTGACAATATTATTTTTACCCTGTTTTCTGACCTAACAAGCAGCAAACTTAAGTTACCCTTTTCCAATTCACCTGCAAATGTTGAAGATGTAAATATAATAAATATAAAACAAAAGAAAAACAGGGTTTTTAAGAACCCAAACATCATAATAGCATATTGGATGGCAGAAAATTTCTCTCCACTTATCGTTAATATATCACTTTCTGTTTTTGCAAGTAATCCAAAAAGCAGAGGAACAAAAATGGATATCAATAATGACCAAAAAACATCTTTTCTCTTAAATAATTTATATAATTCTATATAATAAAATCTCTCCATTGCTTTCACTGCCCCTCTATGTAAAATAATTCTAATAAACCTGCTTTTTTGATATCAATGTCTAAAATATCAATATTTTGATCATAAAGTTTTTTTAATATGTTATTTAAAATTTCCTGTTTTCTTACAATTAAAACATTGTCTCTTAGATCAAGATAATTATTCATAATTTCATGCTCAAAAGTATTTTTATCAAACTTTTTATTAGATAAAATTATATAGTATTCTTTTTGTTTTACAGCTTCTTTAGGAACACCATCATACAATACAACTCCTTCTCTTAGCAAAATTACTTTATCACATATTTCCTCTACATCTAGCAATTGATGGCTTGAAAACAAAATACTTACTCCTTTATTTTTACTTAAATAAACAAGTTTTTCTTTAAGTTCATTAACACCAATTGGATCAAGTCCTATCGTTGGCTCATCGAGAATTAAAAATTGAGGGTCACTCATTAATGCTTGTGCCAAGCCCAATCTTTGTTTCATTCCAAAGGAAAACGTAGTTACATATTTATTTCTTACTTCCCACAAACCCACAAATTCCATTACCTCTTGAATTTTCTTGAGATTATAGTTATTACTTGCTATCATTAAAATTTTTAAATTTTCTAAGGCAGTCAAATAATCGTAAAAGGCAGGTTCTAAAAGTAGACCAATATCCTTTATCACTCTACCATAATTTTGAAATAGATCATAGCCAAACAGTTTTATACTACCTTCTTCAGGCCTTAATAATCCAGTGATGCATTTAATAAATGTTGTCTTTCCTGCACCGTTTGGTCCTACTAATCCTACAATTTCACCTTTTGAAACTTTTATACTAACATTACACAGTACAACTTTTTTACCATACTTTTTTGTTAAATTTTCTACACTGAGTACCTCCATCCTGTTTTGCCTCCCAAATCAATATCTACCCAATTTACCACTTTTTCTTGCGTAATTATACATACTTTTATATAAAATGTACCCTAAAAAACTCCAAAATAAAGTGTTAAAGATAGCAATGAAAAGAGTTGTAAATGTAATATTTGTACTCATACCCATTAGTATCACACTGCTAAACGGAATAAGGGCTTCAAAAATACACCTACCCGAAGAAATATATTTAGATGGAATAACAAATTCAATCAAACTTAATAAATATACTAAATTCAACAAAGATCCTACCTTTCTATATATCATTGTTAACCCAACAAGTATCATCCCTATACTTATTCCATTAAGTAAGGTAAGTAAGATAGTGAAAGGTGATAAAAAAGTATTAGTATTTATAAAAATCCTCACCAAAATTAAAATAATAGTCATTGGGAAAAAAGAAGTTATAAAGCTTATTAACGATCTGCAAATTAAAATTTCAGCAATGGTATAATTACTATTAAACACCTGCTCAAAAGTTCCAATTTCTATATCCTCTCTCAATGAGCTACTTGGTGTTCCTATTAAGGCCAATAATAAGGGATATATAATTAAATTTTCAACATTATCAACATTACTAAATTTATAAACCCCAAAAATAATTGCTGTAATTGCTATTATAAATGAAACAGTATTTCCTATAACATCTAATGGATAATTTTTTAATAAATTTATTAATTTTGTTATTTCAGCAATAAAAAGAACACTCATTTTATTTATGTATGACACTATTTATCCTCCTTAGGAACTATAGATAAGATTTCTACTTTTTTATTCTTTACAGCTTCCGCAGCCAGATACAAGAAATCATAATCATTCATTTTAAATTGTATTGAGTAAATACCTTTTTTATTATCAATAACCTCATAGCAGTATTTTTTTAATGATTCTCCTATGGCATAGTCTAGTATTTTAAAATATACTCTTAATTCCTTACTAACAAAATTAGTAGGAGACGCGATTACAAGTTTTTTATCTTTAATTATATATTTAATATCACAAATTTCCTCTAAAAAATATTTATCATGACTTGAAATTATAACACTTAACCCTTTTTTAACAAATTTTAAAATAATATCTTTTATAAGCAAACTATTTTCAAAATCTAATCCATTTAATGGCTCATCTAATAAAAGTAACTTAGGGCTACCCAATAACGCTATTAAAAACATCAATCTTTGTTTCATACCTTTTGAATATGATTCCACTTTCTTATATACAAAACTTTCCATATTCAACTCTGATATAAGTTCTTCTATAATTTTATTCCTTTCTCTTTTATTATAAAGACCTTTTAGGATAGCAAAATACTCTATGTTTTTATAACCAGATAAATTCCAATACAGATTTCTATTTGTATCAGGCATAATACCTATTATTCTTTTTACTGCCAAGAATTCTTTTTGAACATTCAATCCGTCTACTAGTATTTCACCACTATCTGGAAGAATCATCCCTGAGAGCAATTTTATAAAGGTAGTTTTTCCGGAACCATTTGGTCCAATCAACCCTATTATTTTATTCTTTGGAATTTCTATGCTCAAATTTTCAAAAATTATTACATTCTTAGCAAAACCTTTACACAAATTTTTAACTGAAACTATATTATCTGTCACTGCCTTTTCCCCTCTATACTATTTTATTCTTTTCCCTCTTTAAACTTTTAAGCATATTCACCACATATTTATAATATTCTGTATACATGCTGCAATAACTATCCTTTCCAAAAAGAGTATAAAAAGAATAAAATGCATTTGCCCTACATCCACCACCACATAAATATCTATACTTACAATTTTTACATTCTTTAAAATCATCAACATGCAAATCTCTAAATCTTCTGGCATTAGAAGAATTTAATACTTCTTCTAGGTATGTATTTACAATGTTACCAAAAGAAAATTCTCCCACATGCAACATATGACAAGGATAAACATCTCCATTTGCAGCAATACTGATTAATTTTTTCCCTGCCTCACATGATCTCTTTACTTCTACGCTTATATTTTCCACCGAAATATCATTCTTCCCAATTTTATCTGACAAATATTTACCAAGATATATTAATTCACTCGTAGAAGGAACAAAATCTTTACATTCTTTTAAATTATTAAAATTACACGTTAAAAGACTAAAACTTACAGACACATTGAGACTTTTTGCCAGTTTAATATATTCCTCAATATGATAAATATTTTTCTTATGCAAGGTCGGCAAAATATTCACTGATATTCCTGATGATTTTATGAGTTTAATTGTCTGTATCACCTTGTTAAAAATACCGGAATCTCTTAAATAAGTAGCATTTTCTCCATTGAAACCATCAATTGAAACGGCGATATAATCAACATATGGTTTGATATTGTATAATACGCTTTCTTTTATAATAGTACCATTTGTAATAATAACAACTTTTTCTACCATTATTTCTTCTTTCGCATATTTAACAATTTCATCTAAGTCATTTCTTAAAAATGGCTCTCCACCAGAAATAATTAAATTTTTTAACGAATACTTTTTTAATTCTTCAATTATATGCTTTATTATCTCTAGTGAAAGGTCTTCCTCTTTATTCCTCGCGTTATCTCTTGAGTAACAGCCTATACAATGTAAATTACACTTGTTAGTAATATGTAAATACGCACTATCTATTTCATTTTTGCCTTCTATATGATTTGAATCATCATGAACTATTTCATATTTAAACAAAGCCTTCAATAACTCAATATCATCCGCATCAAGATCTTCCATGAGAATAGACTCGCCATTTAATGCTTTTCTTATAAAATGAAACCCTTTATCACTAAGTCCAACCATAGAACCAGTTTTGTAATTACCAATAATATCTATCCCTTCAATATTAAAAAGAATCGTAGTTGGATAAGGTACTACTTTAACTCTCACATTTATTTCCCTCCTATTCTAACATTAGCCAAATCAAAATGGCAAAAATCTTTTAAAACTTCTTTTAAATTTATAAGCAGCCTCTCTATCTAAGAAATATTTCCCGTTTGGGCACCTATTTAAAACTCCATATTTTAATAACTTTCTAATAACAAAGGGAACAAAAGGCTTTAGCAAAAGTTTAACAACAGCATTTTGTGTGTATTCAATTTCATTGAATGCTAAAGCTTTTTCGCAAGAATCAGCACCTTTTTCTTCAAAAAATTTTATACATCTGTTCTGTAAAAAAATAATAACTTCTACACCACCAGAAGAAGACATCATTACTCTCCTTTTTTTTCATAAGATTTTTTAATAAAATTACCAATTTTGCTGCCAATAAAACTAAACAAAGCAGCAATTATTATAAATACAAACAGTCCAGTTATTACATTACCGGTTTCACTAATATGTATCTGAACTGCCGAATTCTGAGACATTGAATTTAATCTATCAATAAACTCTTTTGAAGAAAAAGCTGGAGTAAAAATCAACACAATTATTTCTATTGCCAAAACAATAATAATATTAAATCCTACCACCTTGATTAATCTTGTCGGATTTAATAATCCATTAATAAATGATATTATAGCAACTGTCACTAAAGGGCCAACAATAGTTAATAATATGAAAGCTAAAAGAGTTAAAGAGTTTTTCATTAATGCACCTATTGTTAAAAGAAGTGTTATAATTAGTATAGCTACTATTCCTATAGCATAATTACTTCTTTGCATTTTCTAAAACCTCCATTTTTATTTATGGAGGCACGCTCCCCTTTTTGGGGAGCATGCCAATGAGGTAATTTAATATTTATTTTCTGACTACCACCTAAACAATTAAATGCTCCAGTTGTTATAGTTATAACCTATGTTTACACAAAAAACTACACCTACACTTATGCAGCCAGCCTTTTTATTTCCTCCAGCAAATGCAAATAACATTAATCTTTACACCTCCTTTTCCTTTAAATTTACTCCTTGGCATACCTTTAAATTCAAACCCTACTTTAATTCGAAAAAAGTTTTTTAATGTCTTAAGTACGTGTGCTTTTTCCTTCATTTTTAATTTTACAATCCATTTTTTCCAATGTCTACTATATCTTTTTGCACACTTTTTTATTATTTCAATCTGTTTATCTGTCAATTTTTCAAGGTCTTCCTGTGATTCTAAATCCATTTCTCTTTTATATTCGTTGGCAATTTTATATACTAATAAATCTATAAATCCCATCATTTCATCTGCCATATTATGTTCTATTATTGATATATCCAAATAGCCTACTATCTGATTATCTATGTGAAAAGGCGTGGCTATACAGTACCATTGTTTGAAAATATCACAATAATGCTCTTCCGGTTTTAAGTAAATTGGCTGCTTTAATTTCATAGCCAATGAAATGGCATTTGTCCCACAGCTTTCCTCCTTAAAAGAGGTTCCTCTCCTAATGCCTAAGTCAGTAATATCCTTGTATATTTTTTTGTTGTATAAAACATCTAAAAGGTATCCTTCACTATCTACCAGCAAAAAAATATATCTTTTCTTCAATTGTGTACGTACCCTATTAACACATTTTCTAAAAACTTCTATAAGTTTTTTATTCTCTTGTAATCTCTTTTTCAATTCATCTTCTTCTAAAGATATTAATGGAGCAACTATCGATTTTGTAAGCCCTATTTCCAAGCACTTTTTATAAGAAAAAAGTATTTCATTAGACTTTATATCTTCTACCAAAATCTCACCTCACTTTAACTCATCCTTTCAAATATAAAGTTTGCAAAAAGTAAAAACACTCCCCATTCCAAAACCATTATAAAGAATCTGTTCAAAGACATTTTATTTGTTATTTTCAACCTTTTTAAGCTTATACACAAGTTTTCCATTGTCATATTGATACAAAAGCCTATTTTCATCATCTGAATACCATATATACTGCTTAGCTGCTCCTGCCTTTAATTCAACTTTAAAGCATTCTGCTTCTCCATAAGGGGCAGTAACTTTCTCTTTGGATACAACTTTATTTGTAATAGGCACTATCTGAGCAGTTGAAGCTATTGAATCGTATATAGTAAACTCTGCTCCTATTTTAAATGGATATGCCCTCATAATCATAAGAAGAGAGTCATTGTCATAATAGTATTTGGGAAGTTTAACAGTTAGATTCTGCTCCCCTTTGGGAGTTTTAGCCTTAATATTCCACTTATCCTTGTAGGTAGTTTCTATTTTTATATCTCCTTGTGGTGACATTACATTGTAGTAAGAACTTACAGGCATTAAAGTATCAGACGTAACTGATGTACTTGTGCTCAACTCTGCTGAGTCAATCTTTGTAATAGATGATATCTCATAAGTATTTGTGCTTTGAGACTTTTCAATTGTAAATTCTGCTGTACCTACCAGTTTGTCATTTTCAAAAATATCATAGGTAAGCCTTTGGTAATTTCCCCAAGGTATTTGACCTATTTCCATAGGCTTTACATTTGAAGAACACCCTGCAAGAATAAACAATGAAAAAATTATAACTGACATTAAAAATTTTTTAGACATACTTAGACTCTCCTTTCCCTTTTAATAGCATTTTTATAAAGAAAATAAAGCAAAACATAGCCTAACAGTGTACTTGACAGCAAAAATACTGCATAAACATAAATAAGAACATAACGCAAAGCAGGATAATATTGAAAAAACATTGCAAAGTTGTCAATAAACATGTGATAAAACATTGCAACAACAAAATATATTAAGAGACTAGCAAATTTTTTATTAAAAACATACCTGCTAAAGCCTATTCCTATTATGCCTCCCATAATGCCGTGCATTTGAATAGCAACAAATCTTTCAAAAACATAAACAAAACCGACGAATGTTCCTACAGGAAACTGCATTCCGAAAACTCTACCATATTGAGGATTATAAAGCAAAAACATTAAAGACATCGCTTCGCCTATACCATAAGCAAGCCCTGTATATGTAAAAATCGCTGTAGAATATTTTAAATCTTTAAATTGTACCATCATATTCTTATCAAGAAAGTATACTACAACCAAAACAGCTAATAATTTGGCTAATTCTTCCCAAAAAGCATTATCTGCCTGCACAACTGTAAGCACATACCACAATGAAGTGTTTAAACTTAAAAGATAAACTTCCCAGTGTTTTCTCAATAAAAATATTATTTGAAATAAAAAACCAGAAATGAACAAATACACCCACATTCTGTTTTTTATATGTATATCACCCTTTCTCAGTGCTATAAACAAGAACGAAAATACTATAATTACATCAACAAGTACCATTACAAAAAACATTTAAAGTACCCCCTATCTCATCGTTTTCATTTTCTGCAACCTTAAATTTTATACTTTGTGTGAGACAATAAAGTTATTAAACAAGAAATTTTTTACACAATACTATAAATTCTACAAAATTCCCTAAAATCCTTCTTTTATTTCCAAGCCATAGCAAAATTTAACATAGTTTTAACATATCTCTATCAAATTGCCTTCTTACAGTTCTAACTATTTATAATCAAAAAGCTTACTATTTTCGTATAAAAACATACAATAGAAAAATGTCAAAAAATAAAAGTATAGCCCCTGCTGCAATATCACATGTCCCATGAAAAATTTTCTTTTTCCCTTTTGCTTGGGGATATTTTATTGCAATATAAGAAAACAACTGCAATATAGGTATAAAAAATATAAATTCCAACTTAGATACAGCATAATTTATATTTCCAAATGTATCCCTTTGAAGTGGTATACTTTCAGGTAGATACTTATATGCGAAAATATTTATAATAAAGGTTATAACTGGAAAAATATAACCACATTTATAAAAATAATTTATTATTCTTCTTGACATTTTAGTACCATCCACCTTTATTTACTTATTTTACTATAAAATGTTTTCAAAAAGTTAAAATTACAATTACCCTTTCAAAACGCTTTTTAAATTTATTATAAGAATTATTACATCTACAATTAGCATAAGCAGATTAACAAAAATAGCGTATAAATACGTATAAAGTGTTTCCCCTATACTTTTTGTCCTGAGCCTTACATATCCATAAAATAACAATTGTATTAAAGGAAGTATAAAAACAAATGTCATTTTAGAGACAGTATTTGAAATACTACCATCAAAATGCCACTGAATAGCAACTGTCTGTGGCAATGCCTTATAAAAAATGATGTTTATGATAAATGTTAAAACAGCAAATAACCAGTTATTTTCGCCTAAAAAACTTATTGCTCGCATAAAATTTTTCTCCCTTCTTATATTACGTTTTTCTCTTCATTTAGCTTTTTTCTTTTCATACATCAAGCCAAATATAAGAGCTAAAGAGATTATCAGAAATATCGTTATAAATATAACAAAATTTAATATATGCATTTTATATACGTTGTAATATAATGTATCAAATATCATCAATTCAAAAAGTGAATATATAAGTAATAGAAATATTGGTAAAAGTTTGCTTATCCTGATCTGTGATATACAATAATACGGCAGAAAAAGACCAATCCATCCCAATATCAATATAACTTCATCTATTACCATTGCTGTAGCTTTTCCAACAACCCACTGATCTGGATTTCCAGTTAAAACTCTAACTCCTTTTTCTTAGTAGTTTAACTTACTTTTATTTTAAACCGCATTTTATATAAAATCTACTATACTTTTGTATAGCCCTTTTCATCGAGGTATAAAAGGTATAACATGGATAGTTCCTCTTCTCTAAATTTTTGTAAAACCGTAATAAAACAAATCTTTTTGTATATTTTCATTAATCCATTTCTATTAAACCCAACTTAATAGCTTTTGCTACTGCTTCTTGAATGTTTTTTGCTTCAAGTTTTTCTACTATCTTTCTTTTGTGATATTTCACAGTCACAACTTCTATTCTAAGAGCTTTTGCTATGGCTAATTCCTTGTACCCCTTTGCCTCTAATGTCAATATTTTCATTTGCTTATCATTCAATTTAATCTTTATCTTATTTAGCTCTTCTTCTCTTACCCGCTTTTCATATTCATTTGCTATTTTCTCACCAAGCAATTTTATCACCATTACTATTTCATTCGCAATCTTTTTATCAATTGTAGATATGTCTATATAGCCTATTATTTCCCCATCTTTTGTCGTTATGGGCGAAGCAATGCAGTACCATCTTTTAAATATGTTACAGTAGTGTTCTTGGGGTCTGATATAGACTAATCGCTTTAATCTCATCGCCATTGAAATTGCATTTGTTCCACAGCTTTCTTCTTTAAAGGATACCCCTGGTTTAAAGCCTGAATCTTTTATACACCTTTCTTCTTTTGTACTGCATTTTACCTCTAATAAATATCCTTCAACGTCTGTAAGCAAAAATAGATACTCTCCTATTATCCACTCTTCCTCTATACTCTGGTAAAAAGTATCTATAAGCTTTTTATTTTCATATATCTTTATCTCTAACTCCTTTGGGTTTAGCATTATTAACGGTACAGTTATTGAAGGATCAACACCTATTATGTTACATCGTTTATAAGAAGAAAGTAACTCACCCTGTGGACATAAAAAATCCACCTTCTATACCCCCAAAAAAATGTAAAAACACTTTTTAAACATTATACAATATTTAGAGCAAAATTTGTGAAATTTGGAACGAAAGTGTCTTTTTAGGGAACGAAAATGCATTTTTCGCCTAATATTTTACAATTAGAAATAAAAAATGAGGAGAATGCTCTCCTCTTTCCCTGGTACTTAATAAATTTACTTAATCATGATAATATTACTTTTTTAGAATTACTTGTGCTATAATCTTAATATAATTTTGATTTGATACGGAACTCGGTTTTCCTGCAAAGGTAGAATAAAAAAGTGGAGGGTTAAAGATGTTTCCAATCAGGGATAATATACCAAGCAGACGACCACCCCTCATTACGCTCTTGCTCATAATAATAAATTCGCTCATCTTCTTCACTCTTTCAAGTGCTTCATACAGCACTTTTGCCGGGTTTGTTTACAAATACGGGCTTATACCAGCAAAAGTTACAAAACTGGTTATATCCGGTGTACCCTTTTCTAGCAGCGACTTATACCCTT
>Ga0208663_100144_pt1 | contig 11704 bp, 20 predicted proteins | sample Wag42014_10_10_FD_187327 | JGI IMG/M metagenome (GOLD analysis project Ga0208663, IMG submission 187327) | Deep subsurface shale carbon reservoir microbial communities from Ohio, USA - Utica-2 Time Series 2014_10_10 (SPAdes) (version 2) ...
GTTGGCTTAGGTGCTGGTGGTCCTGATATTGGAACTGGTTTAGGTAGTGGTGTTGGCTTAGGTGCTGGTGGTCCTGATATTGGAACTGGTTTAGGTAGTGGTGTTGGCTTAGGTGCTGGTGGTCCTGGCATCGGCATTATGCTAATCACTTTGCTTATCCCTCTCAATTTCTTAATATCCGCTCCCTTCATGATTCTTTCCTGCCTTAAACCCTTAGAATCCATATAATCGATTTTGTAATACCTGGAATCCTCAAGGTTCGCTATTGCCAATTTAGTATAATAAGAACCCAAATACTCTTTTCTTTCTTCCTCTGTCATTATCTTTTGTTCCTCTTTCGCTCTTTCCTCTTCTATCGCTCTTTTATACGCTCCAATACTGCCGATACCAGTCCAAGAACCGATAGTTCTTTGTTCATACTTTTCGACTGTTTCAGTCTTTGGAACATTGATAACCGGTTTAACGTTCTCTGGGAGTTTATAACCCTGTTCTTTTAAAGCATCATAAATGGTTTTTTCAACATAATATGGCTTTTCTGGTTCTTTTGATGCTCTTTTTGTTATAATTTCCGCCGTATTGGAAGGAGTTAAGGGTTTGGTCATTCCATATTGCTTTATTTCCCCTATGCTCTCTCCAAGTCCCTTAAAAGCCTCCTTTATCGCATCATCGAGTTTCCCTAACTTTTGAAAAGCCTTGAAAATCTTCCATAGCAAATAGATTAGCATCATGAAAGCCAACACATAGACTATTGTTCTAAATATATTCTCCCTTTCCTTATACGCTGTCCCCAAAACCACCGGTGTTGCCATTTTTATCACCTTTTGAGTTTGAGAATCAAGCCTACTCCAAGAACTACCCCAAGAACCCACCAATACTTTTTAGCCAATTCAAGAACTCCCGTTTTCGGCTTTTCCGGTGGTGTTGGAACTGGTTTTGGCATTACTGCTGGTGTTGGCTGTATTGTTGGTTTTGGCATTACTGCTGGTGTTGGCTGTATTGTTGGTTTTGGCATTACTGCTGGTGTTGGCTGTATTGTTGGTTTTGGCATTACTGCTGGTGTTGGCTGTATTGTTGGTTTTGGCTGTGGGATTGGGTCTTTCAAATTCTCCTTAGCTCTCTGAATCGCTCTTAGCTTTTTTTCATCAATCCCCGGCTTTTCAGGTGTTGGTTTTAATTGAATATCACTTATAACTACCTCACCCGGAATCTTACCCTTTTCAACCCAATACTTAGCTATTTTCTGTAGTTCTTGGGGATTCTTAACCGTCTCCTCTGCTCTCTTTAATGTTTCTTGTTGCCATTGCCTTATCCTTTCCTCACTCCATCCAAAAGCTCTTAACTTTTCTATGTTCCCAGGGTCATAAACACTCTTTCTCATATTTTCAAGATACATCTGTTTGACCTTTTCGAGGTTTGAAGGAGAGGTTTTAACCGTATAAGAGGTTGGCTCAGCTCCGCTCAGCACTTGGATAATCTCATAACCTTCTTTCTTCTTCTTTTCAAGATACCATTTTAATGTTGATTCGCTCATATCCAACAAGTTAAAATTCCAAATTTCCGTTTTTCCGCTTGGAGTCCTCACCCGAACTGTAACACTCATTTTACCACCACCATAAAGCATTCAAAAACTGATTTTAGCAAAAGCTGATTTAAACAAAAGAAAGGGAAAAAAGCTTCATTCGAGAACTACTATTTCGTGAGATATGTATCTCACCTTTCCGCCTGTGGTTGGCTTCAATGCGAGTTTAAAGACTCCCATTTCGGCACTCCTTAGGTCGAGTCCACCGCTCACGAGTTCCTTATCATAGTCAATTACTGTAACACCGGTAAGAACTGCATCAAGACCGTATTCAACCTTATCAATCTCTTGTCCAGTCTTCCAGTCCACTTTCAATAGCTCAATATTAAGTGGTTTAGTCTGCTTAACTGCATATTTGTCTATAATATCGGCTCTGGCATCACTTGAATCAAAGACTGTTATAAAGCCTCTCCATGCAATAGCTCCGGTGGGGATACTGAGAACTTCTTCAAGCTCCGTTGAAGCATTAAAGCTTGCAGATTTAACCCAAACCTTAGGTTCTTCAAAGACTCCGTCAAAGTATGAATACCACTCTTCGGCATCGGCAAACACTAATTTGTCGAGTGTAATCTTTACGGTTGCATCGCTTATTGTAACATCTGTCGCAACATTGGTATTGAATCTGATAAGAATGTTAAGGCTTTCCTTAGCCACTGCATGGATAAGACCGGCATCGAGGTAAAGCATGAAGGTCTTTGATGCTGTCCCACCAGCCGGAACGGATATTGTTTCAGCCAAATTAACCGCTTTAGACCTTGACTCATAATAGTTCATTATCGCCAAATCAAGACCTTTAAGTGCGTATTTAATATCGTTAGCATCTGCATTAACCCTAATCTCTTCAATAGCCTTAAGTATGTCTTCCATTGTAACATTAACAGCCGATGCTCCCGCATTTGATAGAGTTACGTCAAAGAGTAACGTTATTCTCTCAATAACTCCGTTTCTCGGAAGGTCAATGGAGTTATTAGATAGGGTTATTGTCTTATCTAAAGTCTCTTTGGTTCTCCTTACCACGTTCATCACCACTTAAGGAATTTTTTCAAGATATATGGCTTAACTACGTAGTCATATGCTATCAAACCCACTATAACGCCGAACACTCCAAACAAAAAGTCGTCGAGGTTGCTTACTATTCTTCTAAACACACTAACTACCATTCGCCACCGCCTCCGTAGGGTTTTTCATAAGTAACTACACAAGAAAAGTTAAAAGAATTCGTTTAACTTCATCAAAAAAATTAAACAAAAATAAAAGATTATTCCCTTTTCCCGCTCATATACATTCTATAAAGCTCATGTATAACAAGTGATGCACTAATATCTTCTTCTTTTAAATTCAGCTTTTCAGCTATTCTCTTTCTCAATTCCTTAAATTCCTTTGTTGCGGTCTTGTTTAAGCTAATCACACACATGAGAATCACCCGTAATGTTTAGTTTGCCGGATAATAAACTCATGAGGGATTATTCTATGAGTCATCCGCTTAGGGTTAAATTCTAAAATATCATGTTGTCTTAGTTTTGCATTTAAATCCTCGAAATCCGGAATCATACGACTTAGGTAATGAATATCATTTGGAATATAATGTTTGAATAAGAAATGCCTTTGAGCTTGACGGAATAAGAGTTTTGGAAAATCGGCGATACTTTGAGTTACAGCTATTGTATAAAGCTTAGCATCTCTCCCTTCCCTAAAAAGTTGTTCAAGTTCTTTCCCCGCTGTTCTTGAAGAAGGGTTGTAGCGATGAGCTTCTTCAACTACTATGATTCTGTTTTTGTCTTTTCTAAAAAGAGTGTTAAGAATCGGCTTATAATAGTCTTCAATTAACCCTTCAACGCCTATTCTCCCTATAAGTCCTTTCGTTGGAATAACTAAAATCTGGTCATAGTCAATGATTTTTGAAAAATCATAGCGAGCACCCTGCTTAATCTTCAATAGCTTAACGCCTTTCAATGCAACTAACCCTACATGATTCTTAACTTTCGTATCGAGAATTATAAACCGTCTCCCTTTCTCATAAGCTTTCTCGATTAACCACCCGGCAAAATAGCTTTTTCCCGAACCCGTATTACCATAAATTAAATCTATGGACCATGCAGGTATTTCAACTTCAACCATTCACACCACCTTGAACGCTGCAGCTTTGATTTACTTATAAAGCGTTCAACTTGATGATAAGTTCTTATTCACTTTTGCCAATAAATCAGCATTAGCCTTAAGCTCTTCCGCTCTCTCCCTGAACTCTTCCGCTATTTCGTTTTCCTCTTCTTCAACTTTCTTTCCCTCAATAACCCTTTGTGCTTTCGCTAGAATCTCCTTTTGTTCTCCCTTAACTTCCTTCTTTTCTACTTTCTTTGTTTCAGTCTTCTCCTTTTCCCTCTTCTTTCCCCTAATTTGTGATAATGCCGATAAGCCGATTACTGCAGTCGCTATAAGTCCAATCCCTAAGCTAAGCTTAGGATAACTAAGCATTATGTTATGTCCCTCGACCAACTGATAATACCAAAAGCCAACATTCAAAGAAGGCTTAGCTACTTCATCCCATAACTCCAGGCCTATTTCAACACCGTTCTTTTTCCCGTATTTCCAAAGTAATTTAAAGAATCTGTCGAGCATTAGCGTTAAACCATGATTCTTTTCTTCATAATACTCTACTTGTTCTAAGAATTCATCCTCACTCATTAACCGCTTAGGTTTTTCTTTAACTTCTTCAACCGCTTCAAGCTCTTCTTGAAGTTCTTCTTCAAATTCTGCATCATCAATGAGTTTTTGTATAACATCATCCGTAATATCCTTTTTCTCGAAATTTTCATTAACTTCAATTTGTTCACTCATTAAAATCACCTTCTAAACTTATCTGCAATATCGAAAAGAAGTTCTTTTGCTATTTTACTAAGCTCTTTAGCGTTAGACTCTGAATCTTCAACAACAACATTAATCATTCTTGTTGAATCGAACTGAACCACCACCGCCACACTCTTATATTTTTCAACTTCTTCACTCATTTTCAACCACCCTTACCGCTATTGCAATAATAAACTTTTTCTTATCCTCATCTTCAAGAATAAGCTTTAACATGCCTTTATCTGCTTCATACTTTGAACCCTTAACCACCTTTCCAAGAAGCTTAGCAACCTTTAACATCACATCCGTTACCGCTTTTCTGAATTCCTCTTCTTCTTTCTCTTCTTCAACATTATCAAGCTCTTTAAACCGCTTTTCTGCAAATTCCTTAAGCTCATTCAATTTCTCTTTATCTATCTTGAAGTTGTCAATTAGCATCATGCCAAAACTCATAACGTCTTCAATGAACCCGGTAAGTTGTGGATACCTTAACGCCAAAAACCCAGCTTTTAATCCCTCTAACATCCACATCACCCGGCTAAATTCTTTTTAGCTCTTTCAAGAACTGGATTTTCAAAACTGACCTCTTCAACCTCTTCATTCTCTTCTTCTACATCCTTGAATGCCTTCAACCTCTTCAAGTGCTCAATCATCGAATCAAAGAACCCCATCTTATAGAGGAAATACACGAACACTACCGAAATAATAGCAACACCCTTAAGGCTGATTCTCGGTTTTGGTATTGGTATCTTTCCAGAATCACTTTTCACCTTTTCACCCTTTGCTTTTTCACCCTTTTTCTCCCTCTCTTTCACCCGGTTTTTCACTGTTTCACTTAGCGAATCTTCTTCAATTTTCACCGGCTCACTTTGAGATTCTACCTTTTCACCTTCAACTTTCACCGTTTCACCGGTGGTTTCACCCGGTTTTTCACCCTGAATCTCCTTAGTTTCACCGGAAGATTCACTACTATCACCACTTATTGGCTTTCCTAAAATCCTCTCTTGTTCTTCTTTTGACAATTTTAAGAAATCCTCGAACTTCATTTTCCTTTTGGACTTGCATAAAGGACATTGGGGAACTTTGGCTCTGCTCTCATAGACATTCCCACAATTCTTACAAACATATTTCACCGTTTCACCCATAGCTTTCACCCTGAAAATCACCCTTTCACCATAACTTTCACCCGGCGATTTAAATAAACTCACTTAATTTTTTTAAAAAAATTAAACGAAATAACTAATCCAACATAATCTTTGCTAACTCTTTTTTGAAGTCTTCAAGCTCCTTTTGAATTGACTTACCGCTTTTAATGTATTCCTCATTGATAACAATATTATTATTCTGGGATTCTGAGTTATAGAACTCCCTGATAAACTCCCTTGCTAACTTATCCGGTATAAAATACCTCTGTCCCCTACCCGGAATAAACCTAAAAAATTCCTTAGGCTCAAACCCCTTCAGCTTCAAAAACTTCTTTAGCTCTTTTCTAACATCTTCTTTTTGCCTTTCCGTTAATCCCTCACCATAAATCGCTTTCCCTATCATAATCACATCCCAATACATTTCAACCACCAACTATCAACTTTTTCGCTTCATCCAAACCCTTCAAATTCAAAGTCTTCCAAAACTCGACCTTATCAATCCCTAAACTATCCAAAATTGCGTAAATCTCGTTCGTCAACTGACTCTTTCTCCGCTCAGCTTCATCAACTTCCCTCCGAGTCTTAGCCTTCAACGATTCTTCTTTTGCCTTCAAATACTCATCCACCAAAACCCACAAGTCTGCTTCCACTTCTTCTTTTTCTTGAACTGTAGGAGTTGTAGAAGTCCTTAACTGCATTAACTCTTGAACTACTTCTTCATGTTCTTTTAACAATTCATGATACTTCCTCTTTAATTCCTCAATCTCATTATTTTTCTCTTCTTCAACGAGCTTAATTTTCCTTCTTAACGCTTCATTTTCAGCTTCAAGAACTTCAAGCTTCCTTTTCAGCTTTCCAAGTTCCTTTAATGTTTCTTCATCTGATTTCATGATTAAATCATGAATAGCTTTACTTCTACTCTTATAAGTTCCCTCTTTAATCCACCTGTCTAACCTATTTATAGCATAGGCAGGCAATCTTACTGTAATAATCACACTATACTTACTTTTTTCCTCACCTGCGATACCGTATTTCTCATAATCATATATTGGCTTTCTCCCCGGCTTTTTGTGTTTAACCTCAATAGTTCTCCCCATTTTAGACCACCTACAAAATGTGCTTAATCTTCTTATTCAACTTTTTTCTCATTTTTTGAGCCTTAAACCTAAAATACTTCCACGAGAACGCCACTTTTGACGGCATGAACCTTAACAAAGTAGTTTGCTTATTCACCTGAATCACCAGGAAAATAGTAATCTGGGAAAAGCTCGTTGATAGGCTTAAACTCAATGAGCTTCAACGGTATAACCCCGTCTTCAACGAACCCAAGAATTAAGCAATACTTAGCATTGAAAGACCGCTCATTAACCATTACTGCAATCTTAACAGCTTCTTCAAGGTCTTTTGCACACGTCTGATACATCCCCACCGCTTCAAGTTTTTCTGAAATAACTTCCTTATGATTCGAGAAAATAAAATGGTAAATCATAGTTCATCACCCTTTCCAAAAGCTTCAAGAACCAATTTGTTGTATTCTCTCGGAAAACTCAACATGAAGCCTACCATTCAACTCCATTTTTTCACCACCCGGCTTTTTTGCCTTCATCAATGATTCAAGCCAGGACTGATTTCATCATATAATCTTTATGCTAAAATATTATATAAAGTTTTTGTATTACATTTTAAAATGCTCAAAAATGTCCACTAAGTATGAATTTTGTATTACAGAAACAGTTAGACTTTTTGAGAGAGGTATATACCCAGAAATTAATTATATTTTGTATTACAAAATGAATTATATAATATAGATAATACAAAATTTTTGTAAGTATTACAAAATTGGTTTGTGTTTTTGATGGTATATACCTTTCACAGACTAACGTCTAAATTTTGTAATACAAAATTCCAGCATAAGTATAATACAAAAACCTTATATGATATTTTGGTTAATTATATTATGAGAGATGCCGGGAGGTAAAATCAATGAGTGTTAAGGATTTGAGAAAAGATGAAGTTATCTTTGTGAGAAAAGTTGTTGGAGATGGAAAAGTAACAATTCCAAAAGAGCTAAGAGAGTTATATGATATTGACATTGGAGACCAGGTTAAAGTTCAGATTTTGGAAGTGATTAAGATAGATGAAAAGAAGAAGATTTAGTTTTTTTGGGTTTTAATTTTTGTTTAATTTTTTTGATGAAGTTAAACGAGTTCTTTTAACTTATGATTCCAAAAAGTTTATTGAGGTGATGGCTACATGTCGGCAGGTGTAGGCACACGGGGAAAGGGTGGAGAGGGGAGTAAGAGCGGAAAGCGGAAGCCTCGGCGCCGGAGGATTCCGGTTCACCTTACGCTTGATGAACAAGTATGGACATTGGCAAAGGAGAAACTCCCTAACGTGAGCCAAACGGTGGAAAGACTGCTTAAGATGGCTTTAAATCTCGAGCCGAGCGTGGAAATAGTAAGAATTGGGGATTTGCGGGACCGTGGGGTAGCTTGGTCTATCCTTCCAGCTCGGGAAGCCGACTATATGAAGCCAATTCAAGAAATGGACATGCATAAAGAATCCATTGGCGAAATAGAGCCACCCAAAGAGGATAACATTTTTTCAAAAGCTTTACCCACAAAAGAGCAAACCTTGAATGAATTATGGAATAAGCATAAGGACCAATACCTTGAATTCCTAAAAATAGGAGTCCCACCCAAACATAAACCAGTATCCGAAGGAACAGTAAAAGATTATACTAACGCCTTAACCAAATTCTTCAACCAATACACTATAAACAACTGGAAAGAATTAATGAACGCCTTAATGGAAAGGAATATGCCAAAACAGTTAGTCAATGGACTTGGAAAGTTCATAACCTTTCTCGAATTCTATGAATACATAACACCAGAGGAAGCCGAAAAATGGAGAAAAGGAATAGCAAGAAAAAGAAGTGGAGTTAAACCAGCCGAAAGATTCGAAAAAGCCAAACTGGATAAAATCCTCAAAGGATACAAGAAACTAATAAGCATGGAGAAACTAAGCGAAGAAGACAAATTAGGCAACGAACTATTATTTAAATTCATGTTCTACACTGGTCAAAGAATGCAACACGCTTTAGAGATTCTTAAAAAACTCAAAGAAAATCCAGAACTCTTGAAGTTTGAAGACAATATAGCTTATACAAGTGCTGAATTTGTGAGTAAAGGAAAGAAAAGAAGCTTTATCGCCGTAATGCCAAGAGAATTTGGCGAATACTTGAAGAAGAATATTAAAAAAGCAAAATTCAGGAACTATGATACATATAGAGCAAGGTTCCAAGACCATAAGGTTAATGCTACTGCAATAAGAACTTGGTTTTCAACCTTCTTAGCTGAAAATAAAGTTCCCTTTGAAGTCATCAACTTCTTAACTGGAAAAGTTCCGGAAAGCGTCTTGGCTAAGCACTACTTAGACTTAAGCAAATTGGCAAAAGAAGAATATAAGAAAATAGCCGAAAAATTCCCAAAACTCGATTAAGCCTTTTTCTTTCTCTTTTTCTTTGATTTATCCGTATCAATGCTTCAAGGTCTGTAAACTATAGCGATATTGTCAACATACAGCTCCGAATAGGAGGATAGGTCAAATTCCATTCTCACTCTCCCGGAAGTCCCTCCGAGTGGTGTAATATCTGTCGCAAACTGATTCCAGCCAACATATCCCTCACTTGAAGAAGCTAAAATTACAATTCCAGTCATGGACAATACTTCAGTTCCACCAAACTTAATGCGGATTTCACTAACATTGCCTGACCCAGAAGAGGCTGAAAATCTGTAAGTAAAATAGCCTAATAATAAGATTTTGGAAGCATTTGGTAAAGTAACGTCTGGGGATTCTAGATACTTAAAAGATGAACTGCATTTAATACTCCATCCACCCGGATTAACTGATATTCTATTAGACATACCAGGGGTTAGATTTCCAGTCCACCCTTGAGCCGTTCTATCGTCAAAATCCCACCGCTGTAAAACCACCCAATTTGGACTATTATCAAAGTCCACGATGTATACTTCAATAGGCCATGTATACTCATAAACTAAATTTGTGTATCCCGAATCACTATAAGCTCTTATGATTAAGTTTATTTCCTCTTCTACATCTCCAGCTGGTGCTGGTCTTATTAAATTCATTGGAAGCCTTTTTGATGATGCACCATTAACACCCCCCAAGTTCTTTATTGTTGTCCCATCACTAAAAGTCCAATTCCTAGCTGGGTCGTCAATTTCAACTTGGAAATAAAGTGCATCTCCGCCTTGATTGTGGATATATAAATTAACTGTAGTGTCTAAATCTCCCACTAAATACTGTCTTTCATAAACTAATACACCCTTAGGGGAAAAAGTTCCAAATTTAGCAGATACTAACGCCATTTTCACCACCTTCAAACTGTTAATTCAGGAATTTGATAAATCAATTCAGCTTTATAAGATATAATCCCTTGTGGGATTAGCTCAGCTTTATAAGATATAATCCCTTGTGGGATTAGCTCAGCTTTATACGAATCTAACCTTGTGTAAGTGTAATCTATTTTTGCCGGTGATAAATAAATGATTTTGACCCCACCACCACCACACCCTTTCGTTAAGAGACTCATAGCTCCCACCTTTAAATATAGCTTATGTTCACTAACACGGAATCCTCGATAGAACTTCCAGATTTTGGTTCAACCTTAACTTCAATCTCCGTAACTCCCGTTTTTGGAATTGGCTGGATGAATATCTGTCCATTTAAGCCACTTTCGAACTTATGTTTGTAAAATGGCTGTGTATCTTCAGCTTTTTTTAGGCTAACAATGACATAATCGGTGTTTTCATGAGATACTGTCACCGCACACACCCTAACCTCTCTCCCGAACTTCAAAGTTTCATGATTTTTTGATGCTGTTAATTCTACCCAAATATTATCTGCTGGTTCGAAATACGCTTCAAACCTTTCTTCTTTCTTAGTCATTCTTCATCACCTTTTTGAGTTAATATACCACCCTACCAACTGGAAAAAGGCTATTAGTATAAAGATTAGCAACACGATTAACCCTAACCTCTGTCCTAAACTTAAACTTAGCATTTTACCACCTTCTTTAGGTGGTTCGGTCAATTCATCAAACCTCTTTTTCGGAATCTCCCACTTAGACCATGCACTTTGTTCTCCCTTAGTTGGCTTTCTTTCTCCAACTTCAATAGTTCTTTTAAAGTCAATCAGATTAACACCTTGAACCATGCTTATCACCTCTTAAGCTTCTTCAAATACTTATCAACAATTGCATAAGCTTTCTTCTTTTTGCCTTCAAGCTTTGAATTCCGCTTTATTACTGTAGTTTTCAAGAATACTAAGCGTCTAACCGCTTTAGCATAATCAATAACTCCTTTTTTGTAATCTTCAAGAATTGCTTTGCAAATATCTTCAACTTCCTTAAGGGTGTCTAAGCCTTTTCTCCCAACATCCTTAACCTTTTTTCCAAGATAAATGTTCCTATTCTTGCTTTTTCTTGCCTTTTGAACTCCCTTAACCTCACTTTCGCTAACTGTTCCAATTATCCTTAACTTACCGCTCTTAAGCCTTTTAGCCTTGAACCACTTTTTCACTTTCGGATTATAAAAGTAAACGTATTTCCTACCTTCCTTAACCATTTAGACCACCTTCCTACTAACCTTTCCCTCGAGGTGAGAAATTCTCTTTTCATGATTGAATAATTTCTCTTCTAAATTGTCTAAACGCTCTATAATTGTCCCTAATACCTTTTCATTAGCTTTTGCAGTTGTATATGCCGTTAATATTGCCGTTACAATTGCCGTAGCTCCGGCACTAATCACTATGTCCGTAACCATGCTAATCACCTTAAACGCTGTAAAATCTCATTCTTGAACCTTTCAAAGAATAACCACATGCCAAAGAGAATTATGAGGTAGAAAATTGTCTCTTTGTCCAACTTCATAACGCATCACCTACTAAATCATTTCAGCTAGTTTAAAAACTGGTAAAATCCTATCAGCTGGTGGTCCTGATATTGGAACTGGTTTAGGTAGTGGTGTTGGCTTAGGTGCTGGTGGTCCTGATATTGGAACTGGTTTAGGTAGTGGTGTTGGCTTAGGTGCTGGTGGTCCTGATATTGGAACTG
>Ga0208663_100147_pt1 | contig 11676 bp, 13 predicted proteins | sample Wag42014_10_10_FD_187327 | JGI IMG/M metagenome (GOLD analysis project Ga0208663, IMG submission 187327) | Deep subsurface shale carbon reservoir microbial communities from Ohio, USA - Utica-2 Time Series 2014_10_10 (SPAdes) (version 2) ...
AGTTCTTCTGAAGCTTTTTCTGGATTTTTTATAAATTTAGGAGCCGCAAATACATCTCCTGCTGGAACATTACAGGCAAGGATATTCCCGTTTACATCATAAATATTGCCCCGTTGAGGCTTTAATATGATATCAGCAGTACTTTGCCTTTCGACTGCCATGGCAAGTTTTTCAGAGTTTATACCCTGTATCCATATAAGCCTTACGATAAGGGCGAAAATCATAATAGTAAAAAAGATAAATATGGTAAATGTTCGTTTTTTTACATATGATGTCAATTTTATTCTAACCCCTTTTTGTAAGGATTTTGTTTATACATTATAATTATACCATAGATATTGTGTGGTATAATTATATAAAAAGGATTAAAATGATTTTGCTTGATTAAATGCTTAGCAATTTGTGAGGTATTTTATTACAATTTTTAATGGGGGTTTTTTATTATTATGACAGAAGAAAGATTAAGAGAGAAACTCAGTAATTATAAAAAAGCTCTTTCACGTTTAGAAGAAGCTCTTAAAGAGGAAAAAGTAAACCAATATGTGTATGATTCTGTTATTAAGCGGTTTGAGTTTACTTATGAACTGGCGTGGAAACTGATGAAAGCATTTATAGAATACAAAGGTGGTAATGATGTTAAATTTCCAAGGGATATCTTTAAAGAGGCATTTGCAACAGGTATAGTTGAGGATGGTGAAGTGTGGCTTTCGATGATAAGAGACAGGAATCTTTCAAGCCATACTTATAATCAAGAAGGAGCGATTGAAATTTACAACCGTATTAAAAATTTCTATTGGGAACATCTTAAGAGCTTGGCAAAAACTATTGAAGGTGGAATTTGATAATGAAATTTGGGCTTAGTGATAAGTTAATTGATTCCCTCAAAGATATATTTAAAAAGTATCCGCAAATAAAAAGAGTTGTTATTTATGGTTCTCGTGCAAGAGGAGACTTTAAACCAGCGTCAGATATTGATATAGCAATATTTAGTGAAGAAGACTTAAGCCCTGAGCTTTATTTTGAAGTGGATGAAGCAGTAGGGATTTATAAAGTAGATATTGTTGAAGTTGGAAGATTGCATAATGATAAGCTGCTTGAAAATATTTTAAAAGAGGGTATTGAGATATATAGACAAGAGAGTAGTTAAAGCTGTAAAATTATTTGGTTGGCAAAATATGCAAAGTTTATGGTTTGACGCAGATTTAAAAACAGTTTTTAACCTGTAGCCTTTTCACTTGTATTTTTGTTAATATATAATATTATTATAGGAAATAAAAAGTAGAATAAGGTGATGAAGCTCACCTAATTGCCGTGAAGGCTAATGGCTTCTACGCGCTTTCGTAGAAGCCATTTTTGTTTATTTGACAAAAAAGAGAGGATGAGAATCTGCATGAAGTTAGAATTTATTCCATTGTATGAGGTTTTTGAAAAATATAAGGGAGGTTGTCCAATATGCAAGGTTATAAAAGACGAAGAAAAAGCCTATTGTGAGCATTTGTTTGAAGATGAGGTTTTAAAAGACCCTGAAATGTATGTCAAAATAAGAGAGACAAATTTTTGCCATTATCATTTGGAATTATTGAATAATTCATATGATAAATTGGGTTTGGCAATCGCATTAAAAGAGAACGTCACTTATAAATTACAGCAAATTACGGAGAAACGAAAATCTTTAAAGAAAAAAAGGAAAAAAGAAACAAAAAACAAATGCCTTGTTTGTGATTATTTAAGTGAAAGAGATAAATACCAAATGCATATATTGATAGATATTTTACAGGCTGATAAAGATTTTGTTGAAAGGCAGTAAAAAGGACCCATATATTGAACAGGTTATTGTTTGGGCTCTTGGAGAGATTGGCGGAGAAGAGTCTCACAGGTTTCTTTTAGAAAACAAAGATAAATTCTCAATTTTAACAAAAAATATCATTGAAAATTCTTTGGAGAAAATTAAAACAAGAGTGGCAAATAAGGAGGATGTGTCCCATTCAAAATATCTACTATAATTGTTGTACACGTGGTTAAATACGTACATTAGCGAGGAAGAAACTAGGTTATTAAATTTATCTATTAATATATCTGGCTCTAATGTTTTTAAGTCACGATTTGAATCTTCCCAAAAGGAAAAGGTAGAACGATTAGTTGAACAAATTAACAAAATAGCAAGATACAATCTATTATAATATTAATAAGTTTCAAAAATGTCAACCGTATTATAAACGGTTGACATTTTATCAAAAAATTTATGTCAAACGGTTGACATACAAAAATTAATCAAGTATAATAAAAGTAAATTAAAAAGATTTCAAAGAAAGGGGATTGTCATGAAAAGAAAAATTTTATCCATTATGTTGACGTTTGCATTGGTTTTTTCGCTCATGGCAGGCTGTGATACAAAAGGCAGCAATAATGGAGAAAGTAATAGTACTGTCACGGCAACAAAGACTGTAAAAATTACTTTGCTAAATTCTAAGGGGGAAATTCAGGCTCAATTAGAAGAGGCAGCTAAAGTTTTTACAAAAGAAAATCCAAATATTACTGTAGAAGTTATTCCTGCAGCGGCTGGTCAGTCACCTTTTGAAACGGTTACCGCTATGTATGCATCTGGTAATGCACCGACAATGGCGATGCTGGATCCGGGTGATATAGCAAAATTCAAAGATAAATTTTTAGATCTAAGCGGAGAAAAATGGGTTGAGGATGCGATCGATTGGACTTTAAGTGTAGCCAGAGTAGATGGGAAGGTTATAGCATTCCCATTTGCAGTTGAAGGGTATGGGCTCATTTACAACAAAGCTGTATTAGATAAAGCTTATGGTGGAAACTTTGATCCGAGTTCTATAAGGACGAGAGATGCTTTGGAAGAAGCATTTAAAAAAGTAGAAGCAATTGGTGTCAAAGCTTTAGAAATTTCTCCAATGGATTGGTCTTTAGGCGCACACTTTCTGACAATAGCGTATGCTGCTCAATCGAAAGATCCTGCACAAGTAGCTCAATTTTTATCAGACTTAAAAGCTGGAAAAGTTGATTTGGCAAATAACAAAGTGTTTAATGGTTTAATGGATACTTTTGACATGATGAAAAAGTACAACATAGATAAAAATGATCCATTATCTCCGACTTATGATAGAGGACCAGAGCTTATTGGTAAAGGTGAAGTTGGATTTTGGTTTATGGGAAATTGGGCATGGCCACAGATAAAAGAATTTGATACTGCAAATGAACAATACGGCTTTATACCTGTGCCCATAAGCAATAATCCTGGGGATTATGGCAATTCACAGATAGCTGTAGGCCCATCGAAGTTTATAGGAATAGATAAGACACAGAACAATGCTGTTCAACAGGATGCCGCTAAGAAATTTTTGAATTGGTTAGTTTACAGCCAGACAGGACAGGATGCTCTTGTGAACAAAGCCAATGTTATACCTGCTTTTAAAAATATAACATTAGAGCCACAAGATCCTTTGGCTAAATCTATAGGACAATATATGAAGGAAAGTAATACATTAAAATTAGAGTTTAATACTACATTGCCACCTGACCATTGGTCAAAGTTAGGAGCTTCAATGCAAAAGTATTTGGCAGGCAAAATTGACAGAAAAGGCTTGATTGATGAAATAGAAAATTATTGGAAAAATGTTCAATAATATGTAAGGTTTGATTGAATAACGGATAGAATGTTATTGTCTATCCGTTATTCAATATAAAAGTGAAGGAGGATATGAATGTGAATCAAGAGAAAACTTTATTGGCTAAACTCAAAACGTACTTGATATTTGCAGGACCTACTACCTTTGCTTTTCTCACAGTAATAATATTACCGTTTTTATATGGAATATATTTAACTTTTACTGATTGGAATGGTATTTCTGCTACGCATGCTTTTGTAGGTTTTTCAAATTATTTACAAGCGTTTAATGATAAAGTGTTTTGGACATCTTTTTTATTGACATTAAAATATGTATTTTTCACAGTAATATTAATTAATGTCATAGCTTTTTTCTTGGCTTATATGTTAACGAGTGGCGTAAAAGGTCAAAATTTCTTTAGAGCAGGGTTTTTTACTCCAAATTTGATAGGCGGAATATTGTTAGGTTTTATATGGCAATTTATTTTTTCAAACATTTTAGTATATTTGGGAAAATCATATAATATACCAATTTTCTCAGGTTCTTGGCTGTCAGATCCTGACAAAGCTTTTTGGGCTTTGGTTATTGTGACAGTTTGGCAGTATACTGGTTATATGATGGTAATATATATTTCGGGTTTTATGAATATACCGAGAGATTTGTTAGAGGCGGCAAGTATAGACGGTGCAAATTTTTATCAAAGATTAAAAAATGTAATACTTCCGTTAATGGCGCCTTCTTTTACTATAAGTGTTTTTTTGACTTTACAACGAGGGTTTATGGTTTACGACATAAACTTGGCTTTGACAAATGGAGGGCCTTACAAAAGCACCGAACTCATATCACTTCATATATATAACACTGCTTTTTTAAGTCAACAGTATGGTATTGGTCAAGCAGAGGCGTTTTTTCTCTTTTTTGTGGTAGCGGCTGTCACGTTGCTTCAAGTGTATTTTAGCAAAAAGCTGGAGGTGGAAAACTAATGGAAAAAAATAATCGTCTACTTAACGGCATAAAGTTTTTTGCTTTAAGTGTTTTTTTGGTGCTTTATATATTTCCATTTTTTATAGTTTTAATTAATTCCTTTAAAGAGAGAAAGGAAATACTAGAAAACCCACTCAAGCTTCCGTCGGTGCTGAATTTAAGCAATTACATTGATGCTTTTACAAAAATGAATTATCTACATGCTTTTTTGAATTCTTTGATTATAACTGCTTTTAGTGTATTTTTGATTACATTGCTGTCATCAATGACTGCTTATATTTTTGTAAGAAAAAAGTGGAAATTCAATCAGTTTATGTTCTTTTTTATGGTGGCATCTATGATTATTCCTTTCCAAGGGATAATGATACCCCTTGTAAAAATATATGGTTCTATCGGCATGATGAATAGCAAATGGGCATTGATTTATATGTATGTAGGTTTTGGTGCATCTTTGGCCGTATTTATGTATCACGGTTTTATAAAGAGTATACCATTGGAATTAGAAGAGGCTGCTACTATTGATGGGTGCAGCCAGCTTCAGACTTTCTTTAAAATTGTTTTTCCGCTTTTGAAGCCAGTAACAACAACAATAGCTATATTGGATATTTTGTGGATATGGAATGACTTTCTATTGCCATATTTAGTACTCATGGCGCCAGAGCAGAGAACTTTACCGCTTTCTGTTTTCTATTTTTATGGAACTTACACGATTGAATATGGGCCTGCTATGGCAGCTCTTATGTTAGCTACAATTCCTGTAATAATTGCATATTTACTAATGCAAAAGCAGATTATAGAAGGCGTTTTAAAGGGTTCAATAAAATAAAGGTCTGGAGGTAGTAGAATTGGAACTTAAAAATATAAATGATGCAAATAAGTATATTCAAGCAAATAAGAGTAGATTAAATTTACAGTATAGATTGAAATACCATCTAATGGGTGAATATGGTTGGATTAATGACCCTAATGGATTTATATATTACAAAGGTAATTACCATTTGTTTTATCAGCACAACCCTTATGAAGCAGTTTGGGGTCCAATGCATTGGGGGCATGCGATTAGTAAGGATTTGGTCAAATGGACTTATCTTCCAATAGCGTTAGTGCCGGGAGATGATTTTGACAAAGATGGGTGTTTTTCAGGTAGTGCCATTGAAAAAGATGATATGTTATGTTTACTGTATACTGGACACATATATACAGGACCTGATAAGAGTAAAGATTATAAGCAGGTTCAAAATTTGGCTTACTCGAAAGATGGCATTAATTTCATAAAATACAGTAAAAATCCTGTAATTGGAGAAAAACAAATTCCAGAAGAAGCAAGTAAAAAGGATTTTAGAGACCCTAAAGTTTTTAAAAACGGACAATATTATTACATGATGTTAGGTTCAAATGATGGAAATGGACACGGGCAGGTATTATTGTATAAATCAACAAATTTAAAAGATTGGGATTTTGTAAATATACTTGCGAGAGGGAATGAAAACACAGGTTACAATTGGGAATGTCCTGATTTATTTGAATTAGAGGGCAGGCATGTACTGATGGTATCTGCAGAACATATAAAGACTAGAGGGAATGATTTTAATAGTACTCACTCATCCATATATTTTATTGGAGATTTAGACATAAACAAAGGGATATTTAAGTTTGATATTGATGGTTATCAACAGATTGACTATGGATTTGACTTTTATGCTCCACAAACTACTAGTGATAAATTGGGAAGAAGGCTTATGGTTGCATGGATGGATATGTGGGGGGAAGTTATGCCAACACAGGAAAGAGGCCATAATTGGGCTGGAGCCATGACATTACCAAGGGAAATTTTAATGGTTAATGGTAAATTATATTTTAGGCCGATTAAAGAAATAGAAAACTACAGAAAAAATCATTATAAGCTTATAAACTTAAAGATAGATGGAGAAAAAAACTTAGACACATATGGTGACTGTTATGAACTTGAAGTTGAGTTTGAGGGGGGTAAAGCAGAGGAATTTGGTTTAAAAATAAGAAAAGGAGACAATGAAGAAACTATTTTATCATATAAAAGAGATGAATCATTATTTATATTTGACCGCAATAAATCAGGTATAGGACCTAAAGGAGAAAGGAAAATAAATGTAGCTTTAAAAAATAATAAACTTAAACTCAGAGTATTTGTAGATGTAAGTTCGGTTGAGATATTTATTAATGATTGGGAAAAAGTAATGAGTGGAAGGATATATCCTAGCAAAAATTCGGTAAATATATCTGTATATTCCAAAGGGGAATGCAAAATTAATTATTTAAATAAATGGGATATTGTTGTAGATTAAATTTATTGATAAATTTAAAGTGAGCGTTACCACAGTGTAAAATAAAATCTGTGTGGGGTGATTATAATGTATGATGTTATAGCTTTAGGTGAGTTGCTGATTGATTTTACTCCTGCAGGGTTTTCTGATAATGGAAATACACTATTTGAAATGAATCCTGGGGGAGCACCTGCAAATGTGTTAACTGCTGTTACAAAATTAGGAGGAAAAGGTGCTTTTATAGGTAAAGTAGGTGATGACCAATTTGGATATTTTTTAAAAAAAGTGCTTGAAAATAATCAAATTAACACAGATGGTTTAAAATTTACTAAAAAAGCAAATACAACTCTTGCTTTTGTACATCTTGATGACAAAGGAGACAGAAGCTTTACTTTTTATCGAAATCCGGGAGCTGACACAATGTTGGAAGAAGAGGATATTGAACTGGATTTAATAGAAAAAGGAAAAATATTCCATTTTGGGTCTTTATCTATGACAGATGAACCTTCGAGAAGTGCCACATTAAAAGCTATTGAATATGCAAAACAAAATAAAAAAATTATTTCATATGACCCAAATTGGAGACCACCTTTATGGGAAAATGAAACTGTTGCGAAAAAAGAAATGGTTTTGGGATTACAATATGCAGATATAGTGAAATTATCTGAAGACGAACTACAATTTCTGACGGGAGAATCAAACTTGGAATATGGCAGTAAAACATTATTTGATATGGGGATAAAACTAGTTTTAGTAACTTTAGGAGCAAAAGGTTGCTATTATAGACATACATCGGGCACAGGACATATACCTGCATATCGTGTAAATGTGGTAGATACAACAGGAGCTGGAGATGCTTTTTTAGGAGGAGTTCTTTATAATATATCAAAAATAGATTATCCCCTAGATAAATTAAAAACTCAAGAACTCGAAAAAATTATTGACTTTGCTAATGCTACCGGTGGACTATGCACAACTAAAAGAGGAGCAATTCCTGCAATGCCAACATTAGAAGAAGTAAAATATTTACTAGTACATGGTGTAAAATCGTTGTAAAATATGCCATTAGTCCATATAAAAATTTTGTAGGCTAAATTAAGCGAAAGAAAAGCGATTTTAATACACTTACTGTCTCAAAGAAAACTTTAATTGTAATGACGATAAAGGTATAATAGAAGAGGAGATAAAAAGTAGTAATAGAAGGTGATAGACATGCCAACTATAAAAGACGTAGCGAAAAAAGCAGGAGTTACTGTTACGACTGTATCAAGGGTCTTAAATAACAGAGGTTATATAAGCGAGGTAACGAGAAAAAAAGTCTATGAGGCGATGAAAGAATTAAATTACCAGCCTAACGAATTAGCAAGGTCCTTATACAGAAAAAAATCCTATTTAATAGGTTTATTAATTCCTAATGTATCACATCCTTTTTTTGCAGAATTGACCGGTTATATAGAATATTATGCTTATCAAGAAGGTTATAAAATTTTGTTGTGCAATTCTGGGCAAGATAGTAGCAAAGAAAAAGGATATATAGATATGCTGAAAAGACATCAAGTTGATGGTATAATTATTGGCAGTCATACCTTAGAAGCAGAGCAATATTTAAATGTGAAACTTCCTATAGTGGCAATTGATAGATATTATTCCAATATACCTTATGTAGCTTCAGACAATTATAAAGGTGGAATTTTGGCTACAAAACTTTTGATACAAAAGGGATGTAAAAAAATCGCTCACATAAGCGGACCATTGATTTTGAATACACCGGCTAATAACCGTTATAAAGCGTTTAAAGAGGTAGCAACACAAGAGAATGTTGAGTATTTTGTTGTAGAAACAAAGTTAAATAGATTTGAAATAGAAGAATATAAAAAAATAGTAAGAGGCCTTTTTAAAGAACATCCAGACATTGATGGTATATTTGCCAGCAGTGACTTAATCGCTGCTTCTGTAATAAGTGTGGCTAAAGAGTTAAATAAAAAAATACCTCAAGATTTGAAAATTGTAGGTTATGATGATATAAATGTTGCTAATTTGGTAGTTCCCTCTTTAACAACCGTAAGACAACCAATTAAAGAAATAGCAAGAAAAGCTATTGAACTGATATTACGCCAAATAGATGGTGAAAAGGTGGAAAAAGAAAATATTTTGCCTATAACTCTGATAGAGAGGGAGACTACGTAATTTTGACCTCTCTTGACTTTTTTATTCAATTAAATGTATAATTTTATGTGCTGGCCTAAATATTGGCTTAAATGGAATATACCCCTGTATGGTATTTTGAAGGTGTAAAAAACTTGTAGCAATACTAGTATGGGGGTGAGAAGATGGAAAATCTACAAGATATAGCACACCAAATCTACCAAAAAACAGGGGTTATGACTTCCTCAAAAGATGTAGAAAAAATATTGTCAGCTGCTGCAGCAACTCCGCATTTTTGGGAGATTATAACCTTATCTCAGAAACCTTTTTCGGTTGTAGCAGAAATGATTGAGATACTACGTCAAAAAAATCTGTTGAAAGTTGAGAAAAATGGAGATATAAAATTTAATTCTAAAGGTTTAGAATATCTTGGGAGTCTTAAAATAGCTCCAAAAAGAACATATACTTGTCACGCGTGTGAAGGACGAGGGATAAACTTTTCTAAATTAGAAGACTTGATCAAAAAATTTGACCAAGTGACAGTAAATCGCCCAAAAGCTATTAGTGATTATGACCAAGGTTTTGTTACGACACAAACAGTGGTGGGCAGAATAGCTCTCATGGCTGAAAGAGGAGATTTAGAGGGGAAAAAGCTTTTAGTTTTAGGTGATGATGACCTTGTAAGTATAGCAGCAGGACTTTCAGGTATGCCAACGGAAATTGTTGTGATGGAAATAGACGATAGACTAGTGGAATACATCAATGAGGTGGCAAATAAATATAATCTGCCTATAAAAGCTATGAAATACGATTTTAGAGACAAACTACCAGAGGAATATGTAGGGTATTTTGATACTTTTATTACTGACCCGCCAGAGACTATAGAAGCTTTGGAAATTTGCATAGGAAGAGGAATTTCTGCTCTTTCCAAAGAAGGGTGTGCGGGGTATTTTGGACTGACGTTGATAGAGGCCTCATTGGAAAAGTGGAATGTTTTCCAGCAAATTTTAGCAAGTAAATTTAAAGTGGTAGTGACAGATATTATCCATAACTTTAATCATTATGTAAATTGGGACTATCTTTTAAATACAGTAGGTAAACAATATGAATTTGTGCAAGTAGAGCCAAAACTTAATTGGTACCGGTCTTCTATGTATCGTATAGAGACCTTAAAAGATTCAAAAGGAATTGAAAATGAATATAAACCTTGTGAATTATACGTAGACGAAGAAGCTTTAATATACAGAGGAGACAAAGCATAGGCTTCCATACTAATGTGGAGGCCTATATTTATTATTCAGTACAAGCACAAGACAAACTATAAAATCATATATAAGAATGAGTATATAAAATTTTATGAAAAGAGTGATCGCTATGAAAGAAGAAAAAGAAGGATTAAATGCTTATTTGCTTGTAATTATACTTTCGTTGATTCTCTATTTTGGTTTGGGTTATGCAAGACCTGAAGAGCCAGCGATAATAATTTTTCCACTGCCAATAAGATGACATAAAAGTTATAGGGGGAGAAAATACATGTTTTCATCGGATAATTTAGAATCCCAATTGAAAGATTTGCTATTAAAGCTAGGATTAAAGGAAAATAGCGAAGGGGATGGTCAAAAAGGAAATAAGGAGGAGGATAAAAACGAAGAAGGTGGAGAACATCCTGATGTAGATGGAGGGAATGGTGATAAAGGGAATGGGGAAAATGGTGAAAAAGATAACACAGGTGGAAAAGGAGGAGATGAAAAAAAGAAGGGAGTCTTAACCCCTTCACAGATAATGGTTATTTTAGGTATACTTAGCGGAGCTTTGGAACCTATCTCAATAATTGTGGATAGAAATCAAAATGTGCAAATTGTTTTATCAGGTACATTGATAGAAAAAATAGAATCAAAAGAGGATACGCAACCCAAAGAAGGGGATTTTTTAGACAACGTAATAAAAGCTTTGCTTTAAAAAACATAGCTCAAATGTCATTTTTTAGCGCTTATTACTATGAAGGAGCCTTTGCCAAAGCCATATCTTACAGGTTCTTTTTCTTTTATTTCATCAAGTTTTTTAAAAATGGTCTGTGAGAAATTGAAATTTTTGAAACCTGCCTCGTAAAGTAACTCAACTATTTCGCATCATATGACCGAAATGTAATGCATCTACATCTTGTAGTTTTTCCTTAGTATACAGATTAAAGGATTTAAAAATTCCACAATAAAAAATTTTTTGGGTAAAATATTATTGACATAAGTCCAAAACGGTGATATTATATAACTAGGTAATGGTCATATGACCAAAATAAAAAAGAGGAGGGATTGATATGCCAAGAGGAGATGGAACAGGTCCAATGGGATTAGGCCCAAGAACAGGAAGAGGCTTAGGATATTGTTCAGGATATAATGTACCTGGTTATTTAAATCCCGGAGGAGCATACTGGGGATTTGGCAGAGGCTTCGGTTGGTTCGGCAGAGGAAGAGGATTTAGACATATGTACTATTTAACAGGACTTCCTGGTTGGGCAAGAGGATGGTATGGTTATGGGTATCCTCAATATCCTGGCTACAATATAAATGAAAAAGATGTTTTAAGTGCTGAAGCAAAATATTTGGAAGACCAATTAAAAT
>Ga0208663_100148_pt1 | contig 11482 bp, 10 predicted proteins | sample Wag42014_10_10_FD_187327 | JGI IMG/M metagenome (GOLD analysis project Ga0208663, IMG submission 187327) | Deep subsurface shale carbon reservoir microbial communities from Ohio, USA - Utica-2 Time Series 2014_10_10 (SPAdes) (version 2) ...
CAGCAAAAAGACTACATCACTATCAATAGCATTGCAGATAAATTGATGGTGTCAAGAAGTACCATTATAAAAGATTTAAAAGATGTAAGAGAGTGGCTTACACGTCATGGACTTCAGTTAAAGTCTGTACCGAAATATGGAATCAAAGTTGTGGGGGATGAAAAACAATTAAGACGAGCCGCGATAGAACTTCTAACGGAGGTAATTGACGTTAATAAGGCGCTGGATATTGTAAAATCTCCGATTTATACTCGTTCTAGTGTAGGAATTGATAAACAAATTACCAAGCTGTTTGAAGATATAGACATACCTTATATCGAAGAATGTATACAAATAGCAGAAAGAGAACTGGAAACGGTTTTTTCTGATGCTGCATTTTCTGGCCTTGTAATACACATAGCAATAGCAATTAAAAGGATACAACTTGGGAAAGACATAATTATGCCAAAAGAAGAATTAAAAGCTTTAGAAATTACAAAAGAGTTTGCTGTAGCATCAAATATTGCAAAAATGTTGGAGGACCATTTTAAGGTTTCCATTCCACATGATGAAATTGGATATATTACAGTCCATCTTCTAGGAAGCAATGTTACAAAAACGCGACCTTACGCTAATGAAAATTGGGTTGAGTATCAGCTATTAACAGAAAAAATTATTAGGAATGTTAGCAGCAAAATAAATCAAGATTTGTCAGGAGATAGGCAGCTTTTTGAAGGGCTTTTAGACCATTTAAGACCGACAGTATACCGGTTAAGACACGGCCTTAAATTAAAAAATCCTATTTTGGATGAAATTAAGGCAAATTATAGAAAATTGTTTGAGATAGTAAAAGAAAGTCTAAAACCTTTAGAAGATTATACAGGCAAAGAATTAAATGACGAAGAAATAGGTTATTTTACAATACATTTTGGCGCTGCGATTGAAAAGCTAAACATTGCTAAAGCACCAAAGCTTAATATACTCGTCGTATGTGGTACAGGAATAGGTACGGCGAAACTTCTTTCTTCGAGATTACAATCAGTTTTTGATGTAAATATAGTAGATACTGTTGCATACCATCAGGTAAAAGAAATATTGAAAGAAAAAGATATAGATTTAATAGTATCTACTGTCCCGATTCCTTATGAAGGTATTAAAGCTATTGAAGTAAATCCCCTTCTTACAGAAAAAGACATAGAATTATTAAAAAGTCTTATTATTAAACCTAAGGTGCAACATACAGTTATTGACGATTTGATAAAAATAATAGAAAAGCATTGTGTCATAAACAATCGTGAAAAATTGATGGAAGATTTATCAAAATTTTTAAATAAAGCATCATATGAAAATGCGAGAGGAGTTGTACAACCAGTGTTAAAAGACCTTTTGACGAAGGAGACTATAAAACTAAATGTTGAAGCAAAAGATTGGGAAGAAGCAGTGAGGATAGGAGGTGAGTTATTAGAGAAAAGCGGAGCAATTGAGCCAAGATATATTGATGCAATGATAAACACTGTAAAAGAGATAGGCCCTTATATTGTCATTGCACCAGGAATAGCAATGCCTCACGCAAGACCAGAAGCAGGTGCAAAAAAAATAGGCATGAGCTTAATTACACTAAAAAATCCTGTTAACTTTGGCAATAAAGAAAACGATCCAGTAAAAATTGTAGTATGTTTATGTGCCATAGACCATTCTTCACACCTTAAAGCATTGTCTGAATTGGTGGAGCTTTTGGGGGATGAAAGGTTTATTTCTACTTTATTAAATTCAAGTTCTCAAGATGAAATATTTAATTATATAAGATCTAACAAAGAAGGAGGAGAAGAACTTGATTGATGTAAAAGAAGCTATTTGTAAGACCTGGTGCAGGCGCTAAGAAATAGGCATGAGTCTGATTGCATTAAAGAGATGCTAAATGATGGCAGCGCCAAGTTTATTGGCAAATTTATCTCTGTTAAAATTGTGCTCCATCGTCCCTAAATGCCTATATGTTATTCCTGCTGGTGGATCGGCTAGTTTTATATCTTTCTCTTAAGTGATTGAGTAATCAAATTGGGCATGAGTTTGATAAAATTGTCAATTATATGGATTTTGGAAACAAAGATAATGTTCCTGTAAGTGTTGTAATTAGCTTAGGTGCTATTGATAATTATTTACATAGTAAAGCTTTATCAACACTTGTGAATTTGTTTAATGACAAAGAAAAAGTTGAAATTTTAAGAAATGCTAACCCTGCAGAGGATATATTACCTTTATTAAAAGATAAAAACGAGGATTAAACCGGGAGGAGCGATTGTGGAGATGAAACCTATTAAAAGAATTGCTGTCATAGTTAGTGGAGGAGATGCGCCAGGTATTAATTCTGTATTATTCGGTATGATCAGCAAAAATAACGATATTGAAATATATGGCTTCAATGGGGGATATGATGGGATATTAAATTCAGAACCAATTTATTTTAAAGATATTAATTTAAGGCAGGCTAATGTAAGTGGTAATTCTATTTTACAAACTTCAAGAAGTGCTGCACCAAGAACTAAAGAAGGCAGGGCAAAAATAATTAAACGTCTTAAATCACTTGGTATAGATACACTTATAGTATGTGGCGGAGATGGTTCTCTTAAAGCAGCTGAATTATTAACTGAGGAAGGCATGCCATGTTTAGGTATTCCATTAACTATTGATAATGATATATATGGAACAGAATTTACTATTGGTTATAATACAGCAGTTAAGAGAGTCGTAGATGTATTATATAATTTGCATCAGACAGCTCATAATATGCCCGGAAGAATTTTTATGGTAGAGGTTTTTGGGGGGAAGTCAGGACACATTGCACTAGCTGGTGCACTAGCGGGTGGGGCAGACATTGTTATAATTCCTGAAATGACTAGACGGCCTGAAGATATTGCAAGTAGGATCAAGGAAATACTAAAAAGTAAAAATGATTATGTAATAATAGTTTGTTCAGAGTCTGTGTATGATACCAGAGATTATATTCCTGGTGATCAAGGAATATCCATGGAAATAGGCAAAAAAATAGAAGAACTAATAGGCATGAGGGTAAGACATTCAGTGTTAGGATATTTTCAACGAGGAGGAGATCCTGATCCAGCTGATTCATTGTTAGCATTACAAATGGGCAGTTTTGCAATAGAAAGTATTAAGAATGGAAAATCAGGATATATGGTTGGATGGAATCATCATAGGTGCGTTTTGGTTCCGCTATCTAAGGTAGTATCAAATAGAAAAGAACTTGATAATAATTTGCTAAAGATAGCTTTAGAAAAAGAAATGATAATTGGAAATGAAATTATGTAATTTGAACTATTTATTTCTAAATTGCACTTATTTATCACAATGAAATAATGTAGAAGCAAATTATCACATTATAATATTTCAACAATATTATTTAAGAGATAGAGAGGTGGAGAAGTGGATTTGATTAATTTTAATTAAACTAAAAATAAAGATAAAGAGCTAAATAGAATGTTAGTGGACTTAACAATGAAAAATAATATGCTTGTTTAAGATTAAGGAGGTGAGAAGATGTTAAAAATATTAGTGGTTTGTGGTGCAGGATTAGGAAGTAGCTTTGTTTGCCAAATGAGTGTCGAATCTGTGTTAAAGGAGCTTAATGTTACTGCGATATTAGATCATGCTGATATTACTTCAGTTGCCGGTTCAGGGGCAGATATCATTATTTGTGCAAAAAACTTTGAACAACAAGTGAGAAGATATGATACTAGCGCTACCATTATATCTTTAAATGGGTTAGTTGATAAAAAGGAAATAAAAGAAAAGTTAGTTCCAGTTTTAAAAGAAAAATGTGAATTATAATTTTAAGGGGGAAAAGCTATGGCAATAGTAAATTTCATAATTAAAAATATTTTAACACAAGCACCTATTACAATTGCATTAATATCATTAATTGGGTTAATTCTCCAAAGAAAACAAGTAGGAGAAGTTATATCAGGAACATTTAAAACATTGTTAGGCTTTCTAGTATTATCTGCTGGGTCCGGGATAATAGTAGAATCACTAACCTATTTTGGTAAAATATTTACAAAAGGATTTAGGATGCAAGGTATAGTTCCTTCTATCGAAGCAATTAATGGACAAGCAATGAATAATTTACATCTTGGAAATGAGATTGCTCTAACGTTCTTAGCAATATTCGCTGTTAATATAATCATTGCAAGGCTTACTAAATGGAAATATATATTCTTAACTGGGCAAGCTATACTGTGGATGGCTACGATGACTACTGTATTTGGAAGATTTGCTGGATTAAGCGGAGTGCCATTAGTAATTGTTGGTGGAATAGTTGGAGGAATTTTTGCAGTAGCAATGCCAGCCATTGCTCAACCTATAGTTCGTAAAATAACGGGCAGTGATGATATTGCATTAGGACATTTTTGTACAATTGGATATATGTTTACGGCCGGAGTGTCCAAATTAGTCGGAGATAAAACTAAGTCAACTGAAGATATCAAATTACCAAAAGGATTTGAATTCTTACAAGATACATACCTTTCTGTTGGACTTGTTATGATACCTCTTTACACTATAGCAGCTTTATTTGCAGGAGCTAAATTTGGTTCTCAACTTTCAGGAAATGTCAACTATGTTGTATATGCATTTTTACAAGCAGTTCAATTTATTGTAGGAGTTTATGTGTTATTAGCAGGTGTTAGACTTTTGTTAGCTGAAATTGTTCCAGCATTTAGAGGAATTGCATTAAAAGTTGTACCAGATGCTAAGCCTGCACTCGATTGCCCAGTTTTATTCCCATATGCACCAAATGCTGTAACAATTGGTTTTGTAGGAACAACAATAGGCAGCGTTATCGCAATGTTCGTTTTGCCTATGTTTGGGTTAGCCATGATATTACCAGGAATGCTAACAAACTTTTTCGCTGGTGGTACAGCAGGTGTTTTTGCTAATGCAGTTGGAGGTAGAAGAGGGGCTATAATTGCTACTATAGCTCATGGATTCTTTATAACATTGTTGCCAGCATTATTAGTGATAAGCTTTAATAAAATGGGCTTTATTAATACAACGGCAACTGATGTAGATACTGTAGCAGCAGCGTTACTATATGCATGGATTATCACTCCAATACTTAAAGCATTTTAGTATATGGAAGCATTCCTGTAATAAATTAAAATAGCCTTTGCAAATAAGACCCTCCTGGTAAAAAAGTAAGTGAAAAGGAAAAACAATAACCAGGAGGGTGATACACATGAACAAAGTACAAAAACTACTTTTTAGTCCACAGTTCTGATATAATTTTTATCGGGTTTGATATAGCTAGAAAGAACCATTATGCAAGAATCATAAATCACATAGGGCTTGAAGTAGTAAAACCCTCCACATTTAATAATAGCATAGATGGCTATACTCGTCTAGTATCTGAAATACTCGAGGCCAAAGAAAAATCAAAAGCAACAAAGGCATTAAATAAAGAAACTAAACAGTGTCAAAAATAAACTTGTTGCCGTATTAGACGAATACTTTCCTGAGTTTAAAGAAGTATTCAAGAATTTGTAGGGAAAAGCAGCCTTATGAATATTGAGGAACTGTCCATTTCTCAGCATAATCCTTAATAATTACAGCAAAGAAGAAATAGCAAAACAGCTAAAGAAAGTCACTAATAACAGAGCAGGTAGGAAAAGAGCAGAAAAACTCATTGAAACAGCTAAAAGGTCAATAAGTATAGAAGGCAACTTTAGAAGTAGAGTTGCCTAAAGGAGGTGTTGTATTGTTTTAAAAAGGCTTCATTTGAAAAAGGTAAAAAAGCCAAATTCGGTGAAAAAATGAGATTTTTAAAGCTTGATTGAGCTAATTACAAAATATTAAGAGGGGATATTAATGTTTTTTAAGAAAAATAAGATGAAAGAAACTTCTTCAACGTTAAAACGAGAAAATACTGGTAAATTAGATAAAAATGAATTAATAGAAGAAGCCAAAAATTTAACCAACACTATTGATTCAGTTTCAGGTGAGGAGAGGAGTAAAGTATTAAACAGAATTGGAAGTTTATATTTTGAAGCAGATAAAATAGATGATGCTATAAAATACTATGAAATTAGCATTAGTGAAAGTAAGTCTCTTGGTAAAGCATATACAGAATTACTAAAGCTATATAATATCAAACGAAAAGAAGCCATAAACAAAAAAGATGACGAGAGCTTGAAACATTACATGGACAAAATTGACAGTTTACTGCAACTATCAAAGGATGTAATTCGAGGAAGGAGTTAAGATTAAAAATGTATGTATAGAATTTAGTTCAATGCAGGTATATTCTGTAGAAGGAGAAATAGGGACAATAGGTGGCGCATAGGATTTTACCGGTATCAGGTGACAGTATGAGGTATACGAAACCAGAAGATGCATATTACTTTGTATGTAATATACTGGTGTTGCACTAGTGGTGGCTATACATACAACTCATGGTCAATATAAATCTAAAGCAAAAATCAGTTGGTTAATTGTAAAATTAAATGCGACACCAAAAAATAGTTGAGCCATAGCATGAAACCCGATATGGATGTTGGTTGGTAAAAAAACTAACACATATGGAGGGTTTCAGCTATGGTTCTTACTCAAGAGTATACCACATCTCCTCGTACTTTTAAACACCTTACACCTTATGAAAGAGGTAAAATTTGCGTCCTTTTAAAAGAAGGATTCTCTCCATCTCAAATCGCTAAAAAACTTGGCCGTCATCGCAGCACCATTTACCGCGAAATAAAACGTGGCACCACAACTCAACGCCGTACAGATCTAACTACATATGAAGCATACTTCCCTGAAACTGGCCAGGCGGTATATGAGAAGAATTGCTCTTTCTGTGGCCGAAAAAGTAAGATCCTCCAAGTTGAATCCTTCCTCCGATATGCTGAGCAAAAGATACTTCAAGACAAATGGTTCCCTGATGAGTTGTAGGAGCTGCTCGGCGAGAAAAGCTCTTTGACCATTCGTCCATGGTTTGCACCAAAACCCTATACAGCTATATCGACCGCTGCTTACTTAAAGTCCGTAATATAGACCTTTTCATAAAGACCAGACGTAAACCGAAGAAGAATTCTTTGAGAAAACACAAGCGCCTTTTAGGCAAGAGTATTAGCGAGCGGCCTGATAGCATTGAAAAGCGTGAGGAGTTCGGTCATTGGGAAATCGACACGGTTCTCGGAAGACGCTCTAATGACCATGTTCTGCTGACTCTAACGGAAAGAAAAACTCGCTACCACCTGCTCCTCCCATTGGCAAGCAAAACTGCTGAGGCGGTGGATGAGGCATTAAAGCGGCTAAAAAGCCAGTATGGTCTTATGTTTTCTCGGGTGTTTAAGAGCATCACTGCGGATAACGGTAGTGAGTTTGCCAATTTAAATGTCCATGGAATTGATATTTACTATGCTCACCCTTACTCTGCCTGGGAACGAGCCACTAACGAGCGGCACAATGGTCTAGTTAGGCGGTTGATTCCTAAGGGAACAGCTATCAGTGAATTGTCACTTTCACAAATTGAGCGGGCGCAGAATTGGTGTAATACCTTGCCCAGAAAAATCCTTGGTTACCGCCAGCCAGCAGAGCTCTTTTTCAGGGAAATAGAACGGCTAACTTCTGAGTTTCAAAATTCATGATTTCGAAATCCAACATCATTCGGGTTTCCAAAAAATGTGTCGCATTTAATATTGCAATTTAAGGAGTTAAATAAAGCATATATTGAAGATCAATACTACTTTCATAGTGCAACCCAATCGCATCATTAAGCAGCTTATTAACTCCTGAAAATAATAGAATAAAAAATATCATAAGAGAAAAGATTGCATCGTACCAATTGTAGTAATGAATAAGATTTTTTATTAGTAAATAAATGCTACCTCAAAACAATTTGAGGTAGCATCTTCTAGCGTCCCCAGTATGGTCGTTCACTCGTCGGTGAAAGTCTGATACGGCGGTTGGTAGCGCTAACCGTGAAAGACAAATGATAATATTTTACTTAATTGCAAATACTGATGAAGTTCGAACAGAAGAAAAATTAGGTTTTTGGTGTTTATTTTAGAATTATAAGAAATAACATTAATTAAACAGAAAGAGTGTTAATAAACAACTGTGCAGAAATCATATCATTAATTAATAAGATCCCACTTATTTAAAAATTTAAAAGTAATAAAATTGAGAAAACTGTGTAACAGTGGGATGAAAGTTTGAAATTAATGTTTAAATCTAGCGAAGCTCATGCCCAATTTGTGAAAATATATAATTTGCTAATGTTAACAACATATAAAAGAGGGAAATGAACAATTTGCTAATGAATACATGATTAAAATTAATGAACCAATGTCTTTTACTAACGATGCAATTAGAGACAGAAAAAATATGGAGGTGGTTTTAGTATGTATGTAACGCTAAAAGAAATTTTGAAAAATACTAGAAGAGATAAATTTGCAGTAGGTGCATTTAATATTCATTGCCTTGAAATGGTTCCTTCGATGATAGAAGCTGCTAAAGCTAAAAATTCACCTATTATATTACAAGTTTCGCCAACCACATGTAAATATATAGGGGCTTCATTGTTAAGCGCTGTAGTAAAAGAATTAGCTAAGGAAACTGATATTAATGTTACTTTACATTTGGATCATGCAAAAGATTTTAACACGATTAAAGAAGCTGTTGATAATGGATTTTCTTCAGTAATGATTGATGCCTCAGCACTTCCACTAGAGGAAAATATAAAAAAAACAAAAGAAGTAGTAAAATATGCAGCACAACATGGTGTATCAGTAGAAGCAGAACTAGGAACTATTGGAGGTACTGAAGAAGGGGTAGCTCTTAATAATGGAAAAATTAAATATACACGTCCACAAGATGCAGTAAAATTCATAGAAGCAACAGGTATAGATGCTCTAGCAATAGCTATTGGTACTTCACATGGACAGTATAAATCTAAAGCAAAACTTAGGTTTGATATATTGAAAGATATTTATAATGTAACAAATATTCCACTAGTGCTTCATGGAGGAACTGGTGTTTCGGAAGAAGATTTAAAAAAATGTATTTCAGCCGGAATATCTAAAGTGAATATAGGAACTGAGCTAAATATAGCATGGGTAACTGCTGCAAAGGAAAGTTTTGGGAAAGCAAAAGTTAATGATTCGTGCAGAGACCTTTTAATACCTGCAAATTATGCCGTTCAAAAGGTTATCGAACATAAAATAGATGTATTAGGTAGTTCAAATAGAAAATAATATATTATCAGTTTGTTGACAAAGCAAAATTTAAGCCCCTGTTTTCTTAGTCCCGAAAACAGGGGCTGTATATATCTGAATAAAATTTTCTTTAAAACTCCAAATAATGGATAAAGTTTTGAAATGTCAAAGGGCCTTTTGCCCTTCCTCCATAACCATAAGGCCATTTTCTTTAAATTCATGGCAGCAAAAACAAGCATCGCTTGCATGGACAATTTTTCTTTCCCTCTTAATGTTGTCCATCGCAAACCATGCTTCTCCTTTAAATCCGCAAACACTCTCTCTATTGTCTCTTTCCTTCTCTCATATACTTCTTTACAGTAAGGTGTATGCCTTAAGTGTTCTGCTTCTTCTACATACCCTTCCCATATATACCTGAATATCCTCTTTGTGTAGTCTTTACTTTGGGTACACTTTTCTCTTAAAGGACAGTTTTTACATTTTTCTGGGTTTGATTTGTATTCTCTATATCCTTCTCTATTAGTTGTAACATATGTTAGTATTTCATTTTGTGGGCATATGTAACAGTCATAGTATTCATCATACACAAATTCATGTTTCTTCATAAAACCGTCTTTTGTTTTTGGTCTTGTGTATGGTGTCATTTCTCAAATTAATTTAGCCCAAAACCGATAAAATTTTTCAGATTAAATAATCTTGTGATAAAATTAATGCTAAAGGAATTTAAAAAAATTTTTTCAGATTCCTTTAGCATTAATTTTAATTGGAGAGGTTACTTATGCAAATAATTTTCCATGTTGATAACATTGAAGAATATTTACATAAAGGTAAAGATTACAATTTTCCTGACCCACCAGATAGATGTCCTTATCCCGATTGCAAGTGTAGAGTAAAACTAAAAAAGCACGGGTTTTATTACCGTTACTATTTAGATGGACCTAACTGTATAAAAATAGCCATAAGAAGATATATATGTCCTGTGTGTAAAAGAACTCTTTCCTACCTTCCTGATTTCTGTCTTCCCCATTTTCAGTATTCTTTCAATATGATTGTAAAGTCTTTAAAAGAGACACTTACAAGAGAAAAAACTCTCAGTTCTTTCATAAGTGACTTAAAAAGAAACTTTCCCACCATACTATTTTCAAGACAGCATATATATTTTTACACCAAAAGGATAATGAATAATTTAAGTTTTATCATATACGGATTAAGGCAAATAGACCCTTACATAAAGTTATCTGAGACTGACTCACAAAGAGAGAGGGCCAGAGAGATTTTGGACATTAAAGCTTGTACCACTCTTCTCCCAACGGTTTTATGCTCATTGCCAAAAATCATTTCTGGCCTCTCTCACATAATTTTAGCATTAAATCCGAAAGATTTAAATAAAAATTTTGATTTTTTCTTAGCAACATAACTTTTTCCTTTAATGTCCCCCAGGTATGAGCTAAAATTACGATTAAGAAATCAAAAAAGTGAAGGGGGAACATATAAATGCTTGATGAAAAAGCGAGAGAAGCTATAGCATTAAAGAGATTTTCACTGATAAGTCCGGTGCTAAACGGACAGGTAAAAAATCAGAAAGAATATTTTGATGCTCTTTCCGATAAACCTATTGAGATACCTTATCTTGGAATGAGAAGATATACTCCCAAGACACTTAGAGGGTGGCTATATCAGTATTTAAGAGGCGGTATAGAAGCGTTAAAGCCGGGTTATCGAAGCGACAGAGGCAAATACAGAAAGATAAACTTTGAACTTTCAGAGAAAATAAAGCAAAAAAAGCTTGAACATCCTGAAATGCCAAACAAACTTCTTTATGAGACATTGATAGGAGAAGGAATAATCTCACCGGATAAAGTATCCCTTTCGACATTCTATAGGTTTTTGAAAAACATTCCTGTAAAATCTTTAGATAAAGAAAAAGAGGGTAAAACAAAGAGATTTTCCCATGAATTCATCAATGAACTGTGGCAGACTGATGTCATGTATGGGCCATATATTAAAGAAGGTAAAACAAAGAGACAAACGTACCTTATTGCATATATAGATGATGCTTCCAGGCTGTGTACCTATGCTCGCTTTTACTATACCCAGAATTTTTTAGCTTTAAGAGACTCATTTAAAGAAGCAGTGCTAAGAAGGGGAATACCCAAAATGCTCTACACTGACAATGGAAAGATATATAGAAGCACTCAATTTGAATATATATGTGCATCATTAGGTACATCTCTTATTCATGCTGAGCCCTTTTCACCTCATTCAAAAGGGAAAATAGA
>Ga0208663_100153_pt1 | contig 11230 bp, 12 predicted proteins | sample Wag42014_10_10_FD_187327 | JGI IMG/M metagenome (GOLD analysis project Ga0208663, IMG submission 187327) | Deep subsurface shale carbon reservoir microbial communities from Ohio, USA - Utica-2 Time Series 2014_10_10 (SPAdes) (version 2) ...
TTCTGAGGCCGAGCAGGAGTGTTAGTTTGAGGGGGTTAGCTGTCAGGATTTTAGGGGCGATTCTGGCCGTGAATCTGGACAGATTATACAACTTCACAGGTGGTGGGAACTAGGGTGTATTAAATAAAACATTTTTGAAAAAAAACTGTACGGTGGTGTATAGAAATGCCCGACGAACCATCCGACAAAGCAATAATTATGGCAGAAATTGTAGGTACATTTCTTTTGATATTGTTGGGTGATGGTGTTGTCGCCAACGTAGGACTTGCCCCTAGATTGGCGCCAAGTGCTTATAACTGGACAGCCATAGCACTTGGATGGGGTCTTGCCGTAGCAATTGCCGTCTATGCAGTTGGAGGAATCTCCGGTGCACACATAAACCCTGCAGTAACCATAGCACTTGCAGTAAAAGGTGACGTCCCCTGGCGCAAAGTCCCAGCATATTTGATTGGAGAGTTTGTTGGAGGATTCCTTGGAGCGGCTGGAGTTTATGCAGTATACTACGAGGGATTAAAAGCAGCCGGAATGCCAAACGTCTGGGCAACCGGACCAGGCTCAGTCTTTAATGAGGCATTCTGGGGTGCAGTGAAGGAAGGAATCAAAGCTGCTGGGCAGTACTCTATGACCAATGCCTTTATTGCAGAGATAATAGGAACGATGGTATTGCTCATAGGTGTACTTGCAATAGGTGATAGGAAGAACATCGGCCCTGGATCCAACATGGCTCCATTTATGGTAGGTATGCTGGTTGCAGTGATAGGCTTTGGTCTGGGAGGACCATCTGGCTATGCAATTAACCCCGCTAGAGACTTGTCTCCACGTATCTTTGGAGCACTTGTTGGTACAAAGGGACTCTTTGACGGATGGTACTGGATAGGGCCTCCGGTTATTGGAGCTACGATTGGTGGTATTTTGGGTGCCCTTGTGTATAAGTACCTCATTAGCCCATTCGTTCCTAAAAAAGAGTGAGTAGGTGATCTGAATGTCGGATTTAGAAGGAAAATATGTTTTATCCCTCGATGAGGGAACCACCAGCGCCAGAGCTATTGTATTTGACAGAGAGAGCAACATTCTTGGTGTTGGGCAGTATGAATTTACTCAGTACTATCCAAAGCCTGGGTGGGTAGAACACAACCCCAATGAGATATGGGATGCTCAGGTGAGAGCTTTCAAAACGGCTCTTGAAAAAGCAGGCATAGAACCCAAAGACATAGCCGCCATAGGTGTTACAAACCAGAGAGAAACAACAATAATCTGGGACAAGAAGACCGGGGAGCCAGTTTATAACGCAATAGTCTGGCAGTGTAGAAGGACAGCAGACATTGTTGACGAGCTCAGAAAGGAATACTACGATGTTATAAAAGAGAAGACTGGACTTGTCCCAGATTCATACTTCTCAGGTCCAAAGATAAAGTGGTTGCTCGACAACGTTCCCGGGTTAAGAGAAAAAGCCGAAAAAGGAGAAGTCCTCTTTGGAACAGTAGACACCTTCCTTATCTGGCGGCTGAGCGGCGGAAAAGTTCATATAGTGGATTACTCCAACGCTTCCCGTACAATGATATTCAACATTCACAAGCTTGAGTGGGATCAGGAGTTACTCGAGATACTTGGAATTCCAGAAGCAATTCTACCCGAACCAAAGCCCTCAAGCGAAATTTACGGATATACCGATCCAAAAGTTTTTGGAGCAGAAGTTCCTATTTCGGGTGATGCTGGAGATCAACAAGCAGCACTCTTTGGTCAGGCATGTTACAAGCCAGGTATGGTTAAGAACACCTATGGAACAGGAAACTTTATGCTTATGAACACTGGAGAGAAGCCATATCCATCAAAGGATCTGCTTACAACAATTGCATGGGGTCTGAATGGGAAGGTTGAGTACGCATTAGAGGGAAGCATCTTCATTACGGGAGCAGCAGTCCAGTGGCTTAGAGATTCACTTAAGATAATCGAAGTTTCAGCAGAAGTAGAGCCCTTGGCAGCTTCGCTTGCAAGCAATGAGGGAGTTTATTTCGTTCCAGCATTTGTGGGTCTCGGAGCTCCCTACTGGGATCAATATGCAAGAGGTTTGATAATTGGAATAACGAGGGGAACAAGAAGAGCGCACTTTGCAAGAGCTGTTCTCGAATCAATAGCATATCTAACAAAAGACGTCCTCATAGATATGGAGAAAGACAGTGGAATTAAAGTGAAGGAACTCAGGGTTGATGGAGGTGCAACAAAGAATAACTTCCTTATGCAGTTCCAGGCAGACATCCTTGGAACTAAGGTTATCAGGCCGGTAATACAAGAAACCACTGCCCTCGGTGCTGCTTATCTTGCAGGACTTGCAGTAGGATACTGGAAGAGCCAAGATGAGATTGCAAAGATGTGGAAAGTAGAGAGGGAATTTGAACCACAAATGGACGAGGAGACCAGAGAAAAACTATATGCAGGATGGAAAGAAGCAGTAAAGAGATCCCTAGGATGGGCCAAAGTGCTTAAAGATATTGGATTGTCTGAATAAAAAGATTTCCTTTTTAATATTTAATTTCTTTTTTAGGGTTAAACAAACAATGAGCAATCATAAAAATGAAGATTTTTTTAAGGGATTGCACCAATTGAAAACGGAGGATGCTAAAAATGGAAAGAAAAAAAGTCGTCGTTATTGGAGCAGGGGTTGTAGGTTCTTCGATAGCTAGGGTATTGAGCCAGTTTAATGAGCTGGAAGTGTACTTGCTGGAGAAGAACGCCGACGCAGGAATGGGAGTGAGTAAAGCCAATACTGCAATAATTCACCCTGGTCATGAGGACGATCCAAAAAAATACCCGCTAAGGGCAAAACTCTGTGTAGAAGGGAATAGACTATGGCACCAGTGGACCAAGGAACTCAGTATACCTGCCAAATTCCCCGGAGAGTTGATGATAGCTGTGGAAGAAGAGGATATAAAAGTGGCGGAACACTACTTAGAACTTGCCCAAAAGAATGGTGTTCCTGGAGTCAGACTCGTTGATAATGAAGAGCTAAGAAAGCTGGAACCAAATGCAAATCCAAACGCCGCTGGAGCTTTATGGGCACCCACTGCTGGTGTAATGGCTTCTCCAATGGCAGCCCCAGCACTCGTAGAAAATGCAGTTGCTAATGGCGTTAGATTTTTCCCAGAAACAGAAGTAAGAGGAATAAAAATCGAAAACGGAGAGGTAAAAGGTGTAGAAACAAACAATGGATTCTTTGAAGCAGATATAGTAATAAATGCTGCCGGTTTGTATGCGGATAAGATTTCCAAAATGGCCGGTATAGATGATTTCACAATACATCCCAGAAAAGGAGAATACTATGTGTTTGACGACGATGCTGGACCAAAGGTTACGAGGATACTTCATCAGACTCCCACACCTATAACAAAGGGAGTTTACGTAATCACCGAAATGAACGGAGGAGTTATGATAGGTCCAACCGCCCAAGATCTCCCGGAAGATGCCAAAGAAGATACTTCAACAACAAGAGAAGGGCTTGAATTTGTTTGGGAATGGGCTCAAAAGCTCGTCAAGGAATTACCCCCAAAGAACCAGGTTATACGTACGTTTGCCGGGTTAAGGCCGGAACCTCCCGATGGAAGGTGGAGAATAGAAGCCTATGACGATCCCTGGGGATTCATAAATGTTGCAGGGATAAGATCACCCGGACTTACTTCAGCACCGGCAATAGCATATTATGTAGTTGAGGAACTCATGCAGAAGAAGCTTGACATAAAACTTACCAAGAAAGCTCATTGGAACCCATATAGGAGGTTCTTCTGGTTTAAGACATTACCAAAGGAAAAACAAAATGATCTCATAAAGCAAGACCCCTCATATGGAAACGTTGTATGTATGTGCCGTGAAATTACAGAGGGGGAGATAGTAGACGTTATTCGCAGAATGAAGGAAATGGGTGTCAGAACAATAACCCTCGATGGAGTAAAAATGAGAACTGGGTCAATGTCTGGAACATGCCAAGGATCGTACTGTCGGATTAGAATTGCCAGAATAATTGCTAGAGAAACAGGCATACCTCTTTGGGAGGTTACACTGAAAGGTAAAGGAACAGAATATGGTATTGGGGATGTTAAAGTCCTATTAAGAGAAAACGGGGGCGAGAAAAATGCAGAATGACTATGACGTGGTGGTTATTGGAGGAGGGCCCGCTGGATTAGCCGCCGCAATAAAAGCAAAAGAATACGGTTTGAGAGTTCTGGTTATTGAAAATAGGGAAACTTTGGGAGGAATTCCCCTTCAGTGTGTTCATCCGGGATTCGGTCTACATTACTTCAAAGAGGATCTTACAGGAACCGAATTTATCTATCGCTTCATAAACAAATTCCTTGAGATGGGAATTGAATACCACACTGGAGCCCATGTAGTTTCAATAGAGCCATTTTCCGACCTAGAAAAAAGGTTAACCGTTGTGACATCGAAAGGAGTTCTCGAAATAACAACCACCACAATCATTTATGCAACCGGAGCAAGGGAAAGGCATCCCTTTGAAATAGGAATCACAGGGCATAGGCCTGCAGGAGTCTACACCGCTGGTGAAGCTCAAACAATGATGGATATCGATGGAATAATGCCCGGTAAGGAAATCGTTATAGTTGGTTCCGGAGACGTTGGCTTGATAATGGCAAGACGCTTTGCCCTTGAAGGAGCACATGTAAAGGCTGTTATAGAGATAATGCCTTATCCCGGCGGGCTGATGAGGAACATCGTGCAGTGCCTGCAGGACTTTGGGATCCCCTTGTATCTTAGTCATGCTGTTACAAGAATCGAGGGAACAAAGAGGGTGGAGAAAGTCATCGTAACAAAAGTTGATGAAAACCTAAAACCAATACCGGGCACAGAGAAAGAGATACCCTGTGACACCGTCATAATAGCTGCAGGTCTTGTTCCATATTTAAAGGTGTTAGAAAAGGCAGGAATTATAATAGACCCTGCCACTAGGGGTCCGGTAGTGAATGAGTACCTTGAGACCAGTATACCAGGAGTGTTCGTGGCAGGAAATGCCCTCGTGATAAACGATTTAGTCGATTACGTGGTTGAACAGGGAGAACTAGCAGCTAAGGGCGCATATCTCTATGTCCAGAACAAAGGCATTCCCACTAAGAAATGGAAGCGGATTGTTAAAGGCAGAAACATTCGGCTGGTAACTCCCCATTACATAAGCGGAGATAATGACGTTATTCTTTATGCAAGAGTCCAAAAACCCGAAGAAAAAGTCAAACTCCGCTTCCCAGAGATAGACAAGGAGATAAAGCTACCCTTCGTTAGACCGGCTGAAATGCTTAGGATTAAACTCAAAAAAGAGGAATTAGCGAGAGCAAAAGACAAAATAACGATGGAGGTCGTCCCCCATGACTGAGACCAGACATTTTAAGCTCACATGTATTGTATGTCCCCTCGGATGTGAGATCGAAGTAAAAATGGAAGGGGACAAAATCGTCGAAGTAACTGGGTTTACCTGTCCCAAAGGAAAGGAGTATGCCATACAGGAGGTAACAGCGCCAAAAAGAGTAGTGATGAGTGTTATAAAAGTAAAAAATGGCGACTTCCCAACCGTATCGGTAAAAACCGATAGACCGGTTCTCAAAAAGCTAATACCCAAAATCATGAAAGAGCTAGCCAAAGTAGAAGTAGAGGCTCCAGTTGAACTTGGACAGGTGATAGTAGAGAACATTGCCAACTCAGGAGCCAACATCGTAGCTACTCGGCCTGTTAAAAGAATCTGAGGTTTTGCTTTTTCTTTTATCTTCGAAATGCAGTAAAATAAGGAGGTGGTTAGATTGAAGGAGCCAGTTATAGCTATAAATTTTAAGTCGTATGTTGAAGCCACTGGGGAGAGGGCTTTGAAGATAGCCAAGGCGGCAGAAAAGGTTTACAAGGAGACGGGGATAACGATTGTAGTTGCACCACAATTGGTAGACCTTTACAGGATTGCTCAGGAAGTTGAGATTCCAGTCTTTGCCCAGCACATAGACCCGATAAAACCCGGAAGCCACACCGGGCACGTTTTGCCAGAAGCAGTGAAAGAGGCTGGAGCAGTCGGGACTTTACTCAACCACTCCGAGAACAGAATGATCCTCGCAGATTTAGAAGCTGCAATCAGAAGGGCTGAAGAAGTCGGGCTAACAACCATAGTCTGCAGCAACAATCCAGCAGTCAGTGCAGCAGTTGCCGCTTTAAACCCGGATTACGTTGCTGTTGAACCGCCAGAACTTATTGGCACTGGAATTCCAGTCAGCAAGGCAAAGCCTGAAGTGATAACTAATACTGTAGAGCTTGTTAGGAGGGTAAACCCGGAGGTTAAGGTTCTTACCGGGGCTGGTATCTCAACGGGAGAGGATGTGAAGAAGGCTTTGGAGCTTGGGACTGTTGGAGTTCTCTTAGCAAGCGGCGTCACAAAAGCCAAAGACCCAGAAAAAGCAATAAAAAACCTAGTATCGCTGATAGTCTGATTCGACCATAGTGAACACAATAATGGTTGGTGAGAAAAATGAAAAGGATAGTTAAAAAAATGACAATAACAAACCCAGAGGGATTACACGCGAGACCTGCCGGAAAGCTGGTAAAATTACTTTCAAAAGTTCGGAGCACCGTGAAGATAAAGTACAAGGACAAAACAGTAGATGCTAAAAGTGTTCTTAGTTTGTTAACTCTAGGCATTGACCCGGGCGAAGAAGTTGAGGTTATAATCGAGGGGGATGACGCAGAGGAAGCTCTAAAGCTTGTTGAAGGTGTTGTAAGTGGAAATAATTAAGCTAAATCCCAGATACATTGTCTCAGAAGGATATGCTTACGGAACGCTGAAATGCATAGAGCGAGAGATAGAACCCAGCAAAGATTTGGAAATCGCCCTAGATTCTCTGAGAGAAAGTGCTAAAAGATTAATAAGGAAGCTCGATGCAGAATACCTTCCTACTCCAGAGACTTTAGAAATCAGGGAGATCCATAAAATGATTTTGAATGATCCGCTATTATGGTCTGAAATAGAGAGTCATGCTAAAAATGGGAAGATATCCATTGAAGAGCTCCTAAAGGTACGGGACAAGATCATCAACATGTTGCTGGAAACGAAAAATCCCCTAATAATGGAAAGACAGTACGACATTAAAGACATATTCAACGCTCTAATAACAGAGATATCAGGAGAAAAAAGAGTAAAAATCTCTCCAACTGACATTGTATATTTAGAAGAAGTTTATCCTTCAGACGTGGTGGAGTTGTACAAAAACAGAGTCGGAGCAATCTTAAGTAGAAAAGGATCCCATACAAGTCATGCAGCAATCCTAGCAATGTCTCTTGAAATTCCCTACATTTATAATGTCCCTGATTTGCACCGGTACAAGGATCACCAAATTTTTGTAGATGCTGTCTATGGAAAGCTGATAATAGATCCTACTCCTGAACAGGAACAAGAGATCCAAAAAATTATCAACGAATACCAAAAGGAAAAGAAAGAACTTGAGAAGTACTCCAAACTACGCTTTGAAGAGATTCTGGTAATGGCAAATATAGGTTTTCCCCAAGAGATAGAGATTGCCAAGAAAAAAGGAGCAGACGGAGTCGGCCTTTTTAGAACAGAATTCCTATTCCTAAACAGAGAACATCCTCCCTCAGAAGAAGAACAGTTTCTAATATATAAAAAGGTCTTGGAAGCCTTTTATCCAGATATGGTGATAATACGACTGTTAGACATTGGAGGAGATAAGCAGATCCCCTATATTGAAATGCCCCGGGAAGAAAATCCTTTTCTTGGAGTTAGGGGCATCAGATTCCTACTAAAGCATAAAGACATCTTGATAACCCAGTTAAGAGCACTCCTAAGAGCATCCCGGTATGGCAACCTGGGGATACTAATCCCAATGGTCACCAAACCGGAAGAAGTTATTTCAGTGAAAAAGATTATTGAAAAAGTAAGAGAAGAAATCGAAGAAAAAAGCAACTTCAAAATCGGAATTATGGTGGAAGTACCTGCGGTTATCTTCAGTATAGAGGAGTTCGTTCCGTACATTGACTTTGTAAGCATAGGAACAAATGACTTAACTCAGTACATGTTCGCAGCAGACAGAAACAACATTGAAGTTTCCGAGTATTACGACGATGAGAGTAATGTAATCCTCACAACCATAAAGCTAGTAGCAGATAAACTATCAAAAACATCAATCCCAATCGCAGTATGTGGAGAGCTTGCTGGAAAGCCCCATATGGTGGAACCTCTACTCAAGATTGGAGTCAAAGAATTCTCTGTAACTCCCTCTAAAATTCCCAAAATTAAAAAACAGATATACAATGTAATTAGCTCTAAAGCTTACTCAAAAACTTAACTTCTTCTGCTTTTTTAATTACTTCATCTAAAGATGACCCAAGGGAAGCCTCTACAGAAGCAACTATAGCCCCCTCCACCAGAGGCGCATCTGCAATTTTAACATTTTTTGGCACTCCAAGAAGGTTAATTGCATTTTTGGCTGCAAGTATTGTACTTCCAATGTCCCCAATGATAACAACTCCCTCATACTTTTTTGTAAGCTCTTGTAAAGAATTAAAGACTTTCTCCGCGTCTATTCCCAACTGACCATCTGCTGTTCCTCCAATAGCTTCTATAACCACTTCACCTGATGTCATCTGAAGACAAATATCTCTAACTCCCTTTGCGACATCAGGACTGTGAGAAAGAATTAAAAGAGCGAGCACTTAGAGTCACCTCTGCAGTGCTTCACAAAGACTCCTAAAGAACAAGTACGAGCTCGTAGCTCCTGGATCTTGATGACCAATGCTTCTTTCCCCCAGATAAGATGCCCTACCCTTCCTTGCTATCATCGGTATTGTAGCTTTCATTCTTTCCTCCGCCAATTTAATAACCTCTTCACATATATCTGGAAGTTCATATCCTTCCTTAAGCACTTTCTCTTTTAAGAACTCGACAACTGGCTCCCAGACATCCACCATTGTTTTTTCGCCAACCTCTGCTTTTCCAAGGGTTTTTATTCCGAGTAATGCCTGTTCTAATGCTTTTACAAGTTCTTTGTCGTCAATTTTCTCTTTGTTTCCGATGGCAATACTCATTTTCATAAATACTGTTCCGTACAAGGGTCCAGCTGCCCCACCAACAGTGCTGAGAAGAGCCATTCCCACAGTCCTTAACAGCTCCCCTGGAGTTTTAGGATCCATAGATTTCAGGCGCTCTAAAGCTGCTTTTGCTCCTCTATCCATATTTATTCCATGATCCCCATCTCCGATTGCAGCATCAAGTTGAGTTAAATATTCCTTATTTTCAGAGAGATGTTTTGCATAGATTTTTACAAATCTATCAAAATATTCTAAGGTATATTCCATTTTGATCACCCAAATAAAAATTTAAATGGAAACGCTAGGCTTTCCACCTTAATGCAGGAGTTAAGACAGGGTCGTCAAGCAATTCTTTAAGCTCGTCGTCAAGCTTCAGAACTGTTATTGAAGTCCCCTGCATTTCCAATGATGTAATGTAATTACCGACAAGTGTTTTATATCGTTTGACTCCAATGTTATCGAGAATTTGAGCAACTTTCCTGTTTACTATGAAGAGTTCCATAAGTGGAGTTCCTCCCATTCCGTTCACTAACAATGCAACTTCGTCTCCTTTTTCCAAGGGCATATCCTGCAAAATTGCATCCATCATCATCTGCACTATCTCGTCAACGGGTCTCATTTTCATTCTTTTTCTACCCGGTTCTCCATGAATTCCAATTCCAAATTCAAACTCATCCTCCGACAATTCAAATGTGGGTTTTCCGGCTGCTGGAACAGTACAGGGAGTCAGAGCAATACCAATAGACCTGACATTCTTGGCAACTTTTTCAACAACTCGTTTGACTTCCTCAAGAGACCATCCTCTTTCTGCAGCTGCTCCTCCAATTTTCTCAGCAAAAACCGTTCCTCCAACTCCTCTTCTTCCGGCACTGTAAAGAGACTCTTCTACAGCCACATCATCTGCAATGATTACTGACTCAACTTTGTATCCTTCTGCCTTTAACAAGTCGGCTGCCATATCAAAATTCATGACGTCTCCTGTGTAGTTTTTCACAATAAATAGAATCCCTTCTCCTCCCTCGACTGTCTTAGCAGCTTCGTACATTTGATCAGGGGTTGGGGAGGTAAATACCTCGCCTGGACAGGCGGCATCCAGCATTCCTTTGCCCACATACCCTCCGTGCAGTGGTTCGTGCCCAGACCCTCCTCCGGAAATCAGTGCCACTTTTCCCTTTACTGGTGCATCTGCTCTGTAGATGAAATTTGGGTTGAAATGAACTTTTATTAACTCTGGATAAGCTGCTGCCATTCCCTCTAACATCTCTTTAACTACGGTCTCAGGGCTATTAATTAATTTTTTCAAAGTGGATCCCCCCATCAGCTATTGTTATGAAAAATAAAGTACTATATCTTAATAAACTTATTGTTATAACCCTTATACACTAGACTTAGTAATCCATGCATCTCAGAGTTATTAAAACTAGATATTTACAGAAAACAAAAAAATTGGTTTGGAATTTGAATATTGCAGTACCAAAAAGAAACATTATGTTTATAAGGAACATTTTCATAAACTTATCTAGGTTATTTTATTGTATCAAAAAGTGTAAGTGCTTTAAAAACCGCTTAGAGGGTTGTTTTATGTATAGGCTCATTAGGAATGAGGGAGATAGAGTTAATAAAAAAAAGAGTAGATACAAAACGATTCCTCTACATCCCGACACATACTTCCTTTTAAAGAGGGAAAAGGAAAAACTTCAGAAAAATTTTGGAAGAGAACTCAGCTGGGATGAACTAATATTTCTTCTCTTCGAGCTCAAAAAGATGCTAGTCAACGACGAATGATCCAGTATACCTTCGTTTCTTCTTGATTGGAGAATCCTTTTCACGGGTTAAGATGATGTTATAACATCTTACTATATATTTGTGTAAAAATATGTTACTGTTAAGAAAACAAAAACAAATTTGAAAAAGGAAAGGACTTCACTGCTGTGGGCAGACGTCCTTCTCTGTCGGTGGGTTTGGATCAAGGCCTTTCCTCTGTCTTATCTGTCTTATGATGTTTATTGCGAGTTCATTTGGAACCCTCTTGAAGCCAGCGTGCTCTGTGCTCCACAGTGCTCTACCGCTTGTTGCACCTCTAATTGCTCCAGCGAATCCGAACATCTCAGCAACTGGAGCCTCTGCAATGATTATCATTACTTCACCTTCT
>Ga0208663_100159_pt1 | contig 10990 bp, 6 predicted proteins | sample Wag42014_10_10_FD_187327 | JGI IMG/M metagenome (GOLD analysis project Ga0208663, IMG submission 187327) | Deep subsurface shale carbon reservoir microbial communities from Ohio, USA - Utica-2 Time Series 2014_10_10 (SPAdes) (version 2) ...
GCCTTTACCATTACAAGCAAAATTATTACGGGTTTTGGAAGACCGACAAGTAGAACGAATTGGTGCTACTATTTCTCGTCCAGTTGATATAAGGGTTATTGCAGCAACTAATAAAAATTTAAAAGAATTAATTGATGCTAAATTATTTAGAGAAGACCTTTTTTTCCGCTTAAGTGTTTTCCCAGTCTACATACCAGCACTACGTGAGCGCCGAGATGATATCCTTCTTCTTTTAGACTTTTATTTAAAAAATATCTGTCTTGAACAAGATAAACCATTTAAAATTTTCAGTCCAGAAACTATTGAAATTCTTCAGAATTACAGCTGGCCAGGAAACATACGAGAATTAAAGAATGTAGTAACTTACGCCGTTTCACTTTGTAAAGACGATATAATTACTCCACAGTATTTACCGAAGTACTTACAAAATGGCGTATCCTTTAATAAATATCAGTTTACTAACGTTAAAAGCGAACACTCATTTATTGAAGATGAACAGCTCAAAAATCAATTGGAAATTTTATTAGCTAAATATGGCAAATCTACACAATCAAAAAAATTGATTGCTCAAGAATTAGGCATTAGTTTAGCAACCCTTTATCGTTGGCTTAAAAAATATCGTATAAGGTAGGTGTGAATATGCAAGAAATTATCTCTGATTGGATTGAACCACTTTGGTATGGCAGTATTTTTCTTGGTTCGGGTGGTGGGGGGAAAAGTGAACTTTTGGCATCCGTACTGGATAAAGCTTTACAAAACCGTGCTATTCCTTTACTAACCCTTGATGAATTGTCTGAAAGTAACTTTTTCTGCGGTATAGGTCTTTTAGGTTCACCGGAATTATGTGAAGAAAATTTACCCTCGGGTAAAGAAGCTAGTATTGCCATTGAGGAATTAGAAAAATATACTGGGTTCCAGTTTAATGGAATCTCAATTGTTGAAGGAGCAGGAGTTAATATCTTTTATCCACTTTTAGCAGCACTTCAAACTGGTTTGCCAGTTATTGATGGTGATGCTATGGGAAGAGCTTTCCCCGAACTACAAATGACTACTTATCATCTTGAAAACTTACCTGTTACCCCTTTGGTACTAGTTGATGGCAGTTATAACGTGCATCTGTTCCTTGAAAAGCAAGATACATTTCTTTTAGAACTTAATACGCGCCAGATTGTTTGCCAACAAGGAGGAGTTGGTTATTTTGCAGGCTTTCCTTATTCCGGTTCCGTATTAAAAAAAGTTTTACTTCCAAGTACTCTAACTTTTGCCCGTGAAATAGGTGAATGCTTTTTACATGCTGATAATTACCACGAGCTATTCAACTTGCTTTTAGAGGTAACTTCTAATTCTTTTTATGGTCCTATAGTCGAAATTTTTCAAGGTACCATAAAAAATATATCCGCATATGAAACTGCCAAGTGGAAAGCAGCAACACTAATCTCACCAAAAGGTGAAGAATTACAACTTCTTTTTCAATATGAGAATTTACTTGCGTTCAAAAATGGTCATATAGCCGCTAGTGTACCCGATTTAATTTCCGCAATTGATCCAAATAAACTTAAACCAGTAAATAACAATGAAATTTATGAAGGTCAGCCTCTAGTGCTTCTAGGTCTGCCGGCACCACTTCGACTCAGAATCAATAAAGCTTTAGATGTAGTTGGTCCCCAATGTTTTGGTTATCGAACTATTTACGTGCCGCTAGAAAAACTATATTGGGATTACTACCATGAAAAGGAGGTATTTTTTTGAAAGTTACGTTAGGAATTTTTATAAATGGTCAACACGGAACTATTATTGCTGGGTCAGGTAAATATCTTTTGTACGAGAGAAAATTTTCTTCACAAACTTTTTTAAACGAATTACAACATTGTCTTACTGTCCTGGGTTTATCTAAAAAAAATGTCAGTAAAATCTATTTTACCCCGCCCTTTTCTTTTTCACCAGAAAATAAGACGAGTTCAATAATCCATCTTAGGCTTGTCCCAGAACAATTTAGTGATTTTTCTGTTTATCCTCAAAATTTACAAAAATCAGTTAAAATCTTGCAAGTAGCTCCACAAAAGCTTTTGCAAAAATTAGAAGAAAACGAAGATCAAATTAAAAAAGCTAAAGTAATTTCCATAATTACACCTTTTGGATTGGTTTATCCAGAAAAAGAGAACAAAGCAGTTTATACAATAAACAAATTTAACCAAGGAATAATACTAAAATCCCAAAATTACCCACATCTCGGTTTTCATAAACGAGAAAAATCATTATTAATAGCTGACAATTTTGTGGTTGCAGTATCACCTTATGTACAACAGCTTAAAAATTTCTTTGCCCCTCATTCTCCAGGAATATATTGGGTTGAAAATGAAGCTGTTTATTTAACTGAAGATTTTTTACCACAAACTTGCGGTAAAATTTACGAATTTACACCATTAATACAACTAGCCCGAGGTGCTGCCGTTTCCTTCGGTTATGATTATGCTTTAGCCCTTTTTAAAATAGGTTCTATATTTAAACTTTTTCAAATACAAAATTATGTTGAAGTAAGTGAATTATCCTCACCTTTTAGTTTCGCTGCTACTTCTTCAGTACAGCCTTTATTTGATGATATTAAAGGCAAACTTCCTAAAGCTCTTCAGGATGTAATTCCTATTTTTAACTTTTCCAGTTGCTATTTTTCTGATTCTTATCCGTACCGGTTTTATCAGATTACTTTTTCAAAATCACTCCGTTACATTGGTTTACTCACAGCTCCATCGATTTTAACATCTATTACTGTTTGTAAACAAGAAGATTTATATTACCACAAAAAAAGACTACTAAAAAATTTATACCTTGTTAATAAGAACCATAATCTTCTAAAAAAGCCTATAGCTTTTTGTCAAGAAACTCCTATTCGTTATTTAACTTCTAATCATACAATCTTAAAAGTGGGACTAAAAGAGTCAAACTCATTCCAGTAGTATAAAAATATCAACTTCATTTTTCCTAAATTTTTATTCCTCTACGCTTATGAACAAATTACAATAACTTATCTAATTCCTCTTTAATTTTTTTAAAGTCCTCCATTGCAGGCTCTAATTTTTCAGGGTCTCTCAAAATTGCAGCTGGATGGTAAGTTGCTATTATTTTGACGCCTTTTCTTTCAAACCATTGGCCTCTCATTACCGTTATTTTAAAATTTTTGTCTATTATAGCCTTTGCTGCAGTCGCTCCAAGACATACTATTATTTTAGGAGCTATTATTGCAACTTGGTTTCTTAAATAAGGTAAACATGCGTCAACTTCACTTTGCAAAGGCACTCTATTGTTTGGTGGTCTACACTTTACTATATTAGCAATATAGACTTCTCCTCTTTTTAATCCAACCTCCTCTAGCATTTTATTAAGAAGTTGGCCAGCTCTTCCTACAAAAGGTCTTCCTTGTAAATCTTCATCTCTTCCTGGTCCTTCTCCCACAAATATAACTTTTGCCCTTAAATTTCCTTCTCCAAAAACCATATTAGTTTTCGTTTTACTAAGGTCACATTTTGTACAATGTAAACACTCTAAATACAATTCTTTCAAGGGTAAAAGCGCCATTTTTATCACCTTTTTAAATTAGTTTTATATTTTTTTCTTTCAATGTCATATAAATTATTGCCATAAATATCTATAGTAACAATAACAGGGAAATTCTCAACAAAAAATTTATAGATAGCCTCCGTACCTAAATCTTCATAAGCCACTATTTCAGCTTTTTTTACTTTTTGTGCCAATAATGCTCCTGCTCCTCCTATAGCAGTGAAATAGACCGCTTTATACCTTTTCATGGCTTCTATGACTTCTTTACTCCTATACCCCTTTCCTATCATGCCTTTTAATCCCAATTCAATTAATACCGGTGTGTATTTATCCATTCTTCCGCTTGTGGTAGGGCCACAACTTCCTACAACTTGTCCCGGTTTAGGAGGACATGGCCCTACATAATAAATTATACTATTTTTTATCTCAAAAGGTAATTCCCTTCCTTTCTTTAATGACTCTATCATTCTTTTATGAGCTTCATCTCTTGCTGTATAGATTTCTCCTGATAACAATACTAAGTCCCCTGCATTAAGCTGGTCTATTATTTCTTCAGTCAAAGGCGTATTTACTTTTTTATACATCTCATTACCTCCTACATACTATAATATAAAAGTAGCATGTCTTGTAACATGACATCCTAAATTGACAGCTACAGGAAGAGAAGCTATATGGGTAGGATAAGTTTCAATATGAACATCAAGAGCAGTGTTTTTTCCACCTAAGCCTTGGGGGCCAATTCCCAACATATTTATTTCTCGCAATAATTCTTCCTCTAATTTAGCTAACATTTTATCTGGATTTCTTTGCCCTATATCTCTTAACAAGGCTTTTTTTGCAAGATATGGAGCATATTCAAAGTCTCCTCCAATACCTATTCCTACTATTAATGGAGGACAAGCATTTGGACCAGCTTTTTCAACTGTTTCTATAACAAAACTCTTAATTCCTTCTACTCCTTCAGAAGGTTTCAGCATTTTTAAAGCGCTCATGTTTTCACTCCCTGCCCCTTTAGGCATTACAGTTATTGAAAATTTATCACCTTTACAAATATGATAATGGATTATTGCAGGAGTATTATCACCTGTATTTATTCGTAAAATTGGACTTTTTACAACAGACTTTCTCAAATACCCCTCCTCATACCCCAGTCTTACCCCTTCATTTATCGCTTCTTCTAAACTGCCATTTACTATATGTACTTCTTGTCCCATCTCTACAAAAACTATTACTATTCCTGTGTCTTGACATATAGGCATCCTTTGTGTTTTTGCTACTTCAGCATTTGCAATTATATCTTTTAAAATTTCTCTACCTAAAGGGCTTATTTCCTCTTTTATTCTTTCTTTTAAATTTTTAAATATATCTTGAGGTAATTCATAATTAGCTTCAATACATAGCAATTTTACTATTTCAGTAATTTTTTTTGCTTGTATTTCTTTCAAAATTTTTCACTCCCTCTTAAGTTCTTTCAACTATATAATACTATTTTTTTGTAAATTTTTTAAGGAAATTTTGTTGAAGTAAGGCAATGGCAAGTAGGTCTTTGCAATTTCTGCACGTCCTCCAAAAATAACTTGTCAGGTATGCGGTTTTCCTTCTGTTTCTCCTGTATGTACTTTCTGCCGCACATAGGTGGCAAACAACCAATGAAAAAATGCGCCAGAAAAGGCGCATTTTTTCACTTATATATTTCCCGTTTTTTCTAAGACTCTGTAAAGCATAGCTGCTGCCTCTGCTCTTGTGGCGTTCTCTTTGGGCCTGAAGGTGTTATCTTTATATCCTTTTACTATACCAAGCTTTACTGCATTTGCTACTGCATTCTTTGCCCATTCGCTTATCTTGTTGTTATCACTGAAAGTGGTATTGCCTATGTTGTCCTCTCTGTACTCTACAAGCTTTCCGTATATTCTCATTATTACTGCTGCCATCTCTTCTCTTGTTATTGGGTCATTTGGCCTCATATTCTTACCGTCTCCTAATATTATACCAGCCTTGTATGCTGCTTCTACTGCGTTTGCATACCATGCCCCTTCTTTTACGTCATTGAATTGTCCTTTGTAAGGCTTCTCTTCTATCCCTAATGCCCTTGTCATTAATGCTGCAAATTCTGCTCTGGTTATTTTTTTGTTTGGTAAAAAGGTGTTTTCATCTATCCCTTTTATTATGTGCCTTGATGCCAGTACATTTATTACGTCATATGCCCAATTGTCTTTTGATACGTCTTTGAATTGTTTGTTGTATTCAAAAGCTGCATAGGTTGAGAAGTGTTTCGCTTCAAATGTTATTGTGTTTGTCTCTCTGTCAATTTTTCCTCCTATGTATTCCCATTGATTTGTCGTCTCGTTTAAGTAGTATGCTCCTACTTTCCTTATGTCTTTTGCACCTTCTATGTTAAATGTCATTTTTACAGGTGACCCTATTTTTATGTCCTTGTCTCCTGCTTTTATTGTTATGTCATAGGCATCTGTTACAGGCTCGAAAGTTGATGCTTCCTTTTTGCCTTTGTTGTGTATGTTAAGTTTTATTGTTCCTGCTTTGTTTATGAGGTCAATTGCTTCTTGTGAGATTGTCAAAGTTTTTGCATCAAATTGAAGGGCTACTTCCTCTGATTTTACTACTACGTTTTTGTTATATTCTACTATTAAATTAAACACAGTTACAGGTATTTCTAATGCTTTTTGAGGTGTAGTTCCTATATTTGTTAGGTCAAATTGTATTTCTTGCTTTGAAGTGTCTTTTATGTCTTTTGCCACTTTGTTTTCGTCTACTTTAAGAATTGTTGTGTTATTTTCTACAACTACTCTGCCTTGTGATACTTCCTCCGATGGTTCTGTTGGTGAAGTAGGCGTAGGTTGTCTCTCATGGCCGGGCTTTTCTCTTGTAACAGTTATTGTTATATCTTTTGTAAGTTCATTATTCTTGTCGCCACTGGGCTCTACATGTATTTTGATAGTATTTACGCCATATTCTAAAGGAATCACTTTTGTAAATACTCCATTTTCTTGTTGCACAAAAGATTCATCATTTATAGTTACTTTCGCACCTTTGTAAGTATTGCCGCGAATCTCTATTTCACTCGTATTTGCATCGACAGTAGTGTTGTCTTTTGGAGAATAAATATATATCGGCAAATCTCTCCATCTTTGTACTGTGTCATTTATTACCATTGTATTTGAACCTTGATTGGTAACAGTTACCTTCCTATTGTCAATTTCCTCTCCGTATTCGCCCTTTTCTACTTTATCCCAGCTCCCTCTCGCATATTTATACTCAATCTTTGTACCCTCATTTAAAGTAAGTGTAATACTGTATGTGTTAGGTCCAGTCTTTATCATTTGCTGAGCAGTTGGATTCCAAAAAGCATCCGGGAAGTTTCCAGCAATATTTACTCCATCATCAGGGGTATAATCAGGCACTGTGACATTAAATGTCACTTTTATAGGTATTATGTCAGGTGTCGCTTTTACTGTATTTGATGCTCTCCTATTATAGGAGGTATCAACTGCCACAACTTTATAATAATACACATTGCCATTTACTACATCTGTATCTACGTAGTTATACACACTGTCAGATACAGTAGCAATTTTCACAAATGGGCCAGTCTCACTTGAAGACTTATAGATTTCGTAGCCGTAAATAGCAACATCATCAGCTGACGGACTCCAGTTAAGTGTAACTCTTGAGGATTCAATTCCTGGTTGCTGTAAGACTGGAACAGTTGGAGGAACTGAATCATTAGATGGAACTACAGTAAATTGTTTAACATCTGTCCGTGTCCAATCTTGACCTTGGTTAGAAGAAAATCTCATAATGTATTCCCATGTGCCTACCATATCAGGTACAAAACCTGCTTTATATTGGTCATTATTTGGTTGCCCAAAACTATAGGAATCCCCTACATACCGTGCATCAACCCACGTCCAGTCCTGAATTATTTCAACACCTTCCACTCTGTTATATACGTCACTGTACACAGCATCTCCTACAGTATCGCCAAGGTATCTGTAGCCAAGTTGCGCTATCATATTTTCCCCTTGGCCAGGTTTATCTGTAAGCCCTTCTGCCCATACTTCAGCATACACTTCAACTGGATTATTTACGCCTATTACATGTGTATCGACTTGATTCATATTTCCCGCCCAGCCAATAGGAAATGCTGGATATGCTTCGACTTCATTGCTTAAAGCACTTTCATTTCCATAACTATCTACGGCTGTTACAGCATACACATACTTTAGACCATTGGTAACCTCTGTATCAGTATAGCTGGTTTGCGTAACATTTGAAGCTATTTTTTCATATAGTCCTCCTTTAACTGTTGAACGATAGATATTATAACTCACTGCTCTGTCTACTGCACTCCATGAAAGGTCTACTTTGCCATTTCCTGAGACTGCTTTAAGGTCTTGAATTGGCTGAGGTGCCGTCAAATTCTGTCCTGGATCTGAAATGAGTATAGCTCCATCCATTGATCCAACTTCTACAACAATTTGTCCATCATTAACAGTATATGTCTTGCCACTTAAGGCATCTGTAAATGTCACACCATCTCTTATAAATTTAGTGGTATCTATTGAAACTTGTTTTGCGTCACCTTTATTAATTACAACAATCGCCACACTGTCAGGATAAGATTTTCCAAAAACGTCTTTTCCATTTATAATTCTTCTTCCAAAGGCAAAAACATCGCCATTTGCATAAAGTGTCTCAAGGTCTCCTGTTTTTAAAACTTGATTTTCATTCCTTATGTTTACGACTTTCTTAAAGAAATCCTGGAGATCTTTGTCTTCCCTTCCCCAGGGGAATGTTCTCCTGTTATCTGGGTCTTTTCCACCGGATTGTCCTGCCTCGTCGCCATAGTAAATAGAAGGCATTCCCGGATAGCCCATTTGCAATATTGCGGCAAGTTTAAGCCTTTTGACTGCAAGGTCTTTGGCAGCCTGAGAATTTTGATTTTCATCAGCAGAATTATATCCAAATACCGTTAATATTCTCATGGTGTCATGAGAACCTAAAAGATTCATAGTAGAATAAAATACTGGAAGAGGATATCTCTCGTATATACTCATAAGCCTTTGGTTAAGTTTTGCCGCATCTATAGGATTATGAACCACATTTCCATCATCAAATGATTCATCCAATATAAAGTCAATTACTGCATTTCTAAAAAGGTAATTCATAACCGAATTAAAGGAGTCTCCAAGTAAATAAGATGATGCATCCTCCCAAACTTCTGCAATCATTGGTGCATTCGATTTCACAGTATTAATGGAATTTCTAAAATGTGTCCAAAAGTCATTGGATACTTCATTTGCTACATCCAATCTCCATCCATCTGCACCTGCATTTGTGTCTCCATCAGGATTTAGCCAATACTTAGATATCGCATCAGAGTTATTTATGATAAAGTCTGCCCAGCTTTTAACGTTGTACTCACTGCCATTTATCTGCCTTATGACAGGTAGGCTGTCAAATCCCCACCATCCTTCATATGTTCCATCAGGCTTTATTTCATACCACTCACCGTATGGAGACTTTGCCTGATCTCCTTGCAACCATGCCTGATAAGCGCCTAGTCCTTTGTCTAAATATTTCCCATATCTATCAAAGTAAATGCTATCATCACTCGTATGGTTGAAAACGCCATCAAGTATTACCTTAATCCCTTTTGCATGGGCATCTTCCATGAGTTTTTTAAACACATCTAAATTTCCAAACATAGGGTCTATTTTTGAGTAATCAGCAGTATCATATTTGTGATTTGAAGGAGAATCAAAAATTGGGTTAAGGTAAATTACTGATATTCCAAGTTCTTTTAGATAATCAAGTTTATCATCTATTCCTTTTAAATCACCTCCAAAGAAGTCATTGTTCCATATACCGTCATATTTGTAACCGGGTTTATCTTTGTCATTTGGATTATCAGGAAGTTCGTACCAGTCATCATGGAATTCTACAGGGTCACTTCCTCGACTCAAAGTTCTTGCATGGTCATTTGAGGTGTCTCCATTGTAAAACCTGTCAGGAAATATCTGATACATTACTGCACCTTTCATCCAATCAGGGGTGTCTAAATTTTTATCATATACAGTAAGTTCAAAGTCTTTATTTACAGTATCTGTGGCTTTACCCTCACCCCCCAATTGTTCATCGTTATCTCCGTAATAAGCAGTTTTTGTCCCGTCTTTAAGTATAAAGTAATACCAAATTCTTGTGGGATGGTCAAAGCTTAACTTAACTTCCCAGTATTCATATTTCCCATCAGGACTTTGACCGATTTTGTACATGGGTACTTCTATTCTTGTTTTCTTAATATCATCCCAATAGGAAATCTTAGCTGACTCAAGGTCGTGATTTCTTGCTTGTATTCTTAATGTCACAGTATCTCCCGTTTTTATTGCACCGAAAGGCGAGCGGAAGAATGGGTCATGAGTGTCATGTCTTAAATCGTCATAATATATGTTATTATCAGGTCCTGTAAGAGGTGGATTATAATCCGTCCATATTTTATGTGAAACCGAATCATAGTAAAATGTAATCTTAGTATCATAGGCTACATTCAAAGGAATATTTGGCCCATTTTGTTCACCATTTAAGCCATAATTTATATCCCATGAGGGCCCTAAAGTCACTTTAAACTCATAATTTCCTTTTGGAACGTTTGCAGTGTATTCGTATACATTATTAAATTTGTAATCCCTCATTACGGCTGTAGAAGTTTCTGGACTCCAGTCACTACCTGCTCCTATTGCTGATTGTATAGTACCTACAATTCTTGGAAGTTTTTCTTCCGGAATTGGTGTATATTTTGTAGAATCAGTAACACTTGAAGTACTGTAATTGTAATAAAAAGTCACTACAGAGTCTTTATCAAGATGAAATTTTAAATTATTTCCAAAACCATCTGGTATCCACTGACTCCCATTCAAAACTATTTTATACTCATAATCACCTGCAGGTAATGCAGTATGTGTCGTGTATTCATAAAAACCATTGCCTTTATATGTCATTACTGTTATGCTGCTGTCGCCCTTCCAGTCGGTATCCCCAAGTTTTGACTGAAAATTGCCTGCCACAACAGCAGTCGCTGGTGCTGTATCTGTCTCAGCTTTTGCAAATTCCATAGGCATTGAGCCAAACACTGCTGTAAAAATTAAAAGAAATGACAATAAAAACCCTAATATTCTTTTATTAAACATTATAATCCCCCTTTCCACTATGTTTTTATCTAAAAATCTTTCAAAAAGCTCTTTTCCAATATCACCCCCATCTCTTTTAAGCAATCGCTTTCACAAGTCACAAAAAGATAAATGTACTTATGTACACATTTCCTTGTGCAAATTTTTGCGCAATCGTTTTCGCTGCCTTATTGTTATTATAGCCAACCCCATATATTTTGTCAATACCTTGCAAAAAAGAAAAGGATGCA
>Ga0208663_100160_pt1 | contig 10938 bp, 10 predicted proteins | sample Wag42014_10_10_FD_187327 | JGI IMG/M metagenome (GOLD analysis project Ga0208663, IMG submission 187327) | Deep subsurface shale carbon reservoir microbial communities from Ohio, USA - Utica-2 Time Series 2014_10_10 (SPAdes) (version 2) ...
AAAACCTAAATTCGTTACCTCCTTTTAAACCAATAGTTTTAGGGTCTAAGTTAAATTCGTTTACATCATTTTCAAAACCAAATCTGACAATTCTGGGTCCTATATCAGTAGTAGCAACAACGTCAATGATTCCATTTGACAATTTAACGCTATTTTCCCATCCCAAAAAGTTTACTTTTTCAATTTTTATTGCCATAGTCATCCTCCATCCTTTCTCACAAAACTTCATCCATAACCATATTAGCAGCGCCAATTAAAGTAGCATTATCCCCCAACTCAGCAAAAGCTATGCTGCATGAGGAATATGAATTTTCAAAAGCCCTCTTCTTAGTCGTTTCTCTCATTATATCTTCAAAAAAACTCCGTCCTTGAACAATCCCTCCTCCTATTAAAATAAGTTCAGGATTAAAAGTGTTTATTATGTTTGCAATCCCTATCCCTAAGTATCTCCCGATAGTTTCTAATGAATTAATCGCTAATTTGTCATTCAATTTTGCAGCCTCATAAATCATTTCTGGTGTGACACTGTCGAGTATTCCTTTTGCCATCTGGTATACAATAGAATCATTTCCTTCTTTGATAGACTTAACGACTAAATTAACAAGAGCCTTTTCCGACGCTAATGCTTCAAAACAACCGTAATTGCCACAGCTACACTTAGGACCTGCTACATCAATAGTAGTATGACCTATTTCCCCTGCACTATCATTATTACCTATATATAATCTTCCATTTATCAATATCGCTGAACCTATTCCATAACCTACTTTTAAAAAAATCATGTTTTCAACTTCTTTAGCTTTTCCCATTTGAAACTCGCCCCATGCCATTGCTCTAACGTCATTCATGATATAGGTAGGGATCTCAAACTTTTCTTCTATCATCGCCTTTAAAGGCACGTTTCTCCATCCTATGTTAGGCGCAAATACTGAAATACCCTCTTTTGTCTTAACAGGACCCCTTACCACAATTCCTATTCCTGATATATTGTTTGGAGATTCTTTTATCGCTTTATCAAGAGTAGACATCAATAGCTCCAGTACTTCTTGTTCTTTTAAACCTTTTATAGAATGTGTTTGCTCGCTTTTTCTATTGAGCTCGGCATCAAGAGTGTATTCATGTAAATTATTGGTGCTTATGTGAACAATAATAATTGTCATAAATTCTGGATTTATTTTGATAAGCACAGGAGGCCTGCCGCCATTTGACTCTCCAACCTTATATTCAACAACTACTCCTTCTTCAATAAGTTTGTTTACAATGTTAGTTACAGTTGGAGGTGTTAAATTTGTCTCTTTTGCAATATCTGCTCTAGATATTGGCCCCATTTTTCTTATAATATCTAAAATAAGCGATTCATTCATGCCTTTTAATAATTTGTAGCTAACAGGTATCAAGTTTGCCATTAACATCCCATCCTTTATCGCTCTTCAAATCCTTTTGGATGATTTTTATGCCACATCCACGCGCTTTCAATTATTTCTTCTAAAGAAGTATATTTAGGAGTCCATCCCAATTCCTTTGTGATTTTTTCTGATGAAGCCACCAGCACTGCTGGGTCTCCCGGGCGGCGGTGAGTTACTTCTGCAGGAATAGGATGTCCTGTCACTTTTCTTGCAACTTCAATAACTTCTTTTACACTAAATCCTTCTCCATTTCCCAGGTTATAAATCGCACTTTCATTGTCTTTTCTCAATTTATCCAGTGCAAGTATGTGGGCATCTGCCAAATCCATCACATGAATATAATCTCTTATACATGTTCCGTCCTTTGTAGGATAATCATCTCCGTAAATCCTAATTTTGTCTCTCTTCCCTAATGCAACTTGAAGTATAATTGGGATGAGATGGGTCTCAGGAGAATGGTCCTCCCCAATTTCACCCGTTTCAATAGCCCCTGCAACATTGAAGTACCTTAGTGCAACATATCTAATTCCATAAGCTACATCTGCCCATTTCAACATTTTTTCAACCGCCAGTTTAGTTTCACCATAAGGGCTGGTAGGATTAGTTTTATCTTCTTCTTTTATAGGAATCCTTTCTGGTTCTCCGTATACCGCAGCAGTAGAGGAAAATACAATTTTTTTAACATTGTGTTTTTTCATTGCTTTTAAAAGAGAAAGAGTACCGCATACATTATTTTCATAATACTTAAAAGGCTCCTCAACACTTTCCCCAACAAGAGAAAATGCCGCAAAGTCAATCACTGCTTCAATTTCATTTTCTTTAAACACTTTGTCTAAAAAAGCTTCATCTCTTAAATCCCCTATATACAACTTCCCGCCTAAAACAGACTTCTTGTGGCCCTTTACAAGATTATCAACTACTACAACTTCTTCCTTTCTATTAAGAAGTGCAGCTACCGTATGACTTCCAATGTATCCTGCTCCACCACATATAAGAATTGCCATTTTTCTCACTCCTTTGATATATCAATTTCTCTTGCTCCTTCACCTACTCCGGTTATGTAGGCTGTAGGCTCATATCCAATTTTTCGTTTGTAATTTTTAGAAACCACTTTTATAAAATCTGGCACTTCTTCTTCTTTCACAATGCTTACAGTGCATCCTCCAAAGCCTGCTCCAGTCATACGGGAACCTATTACTCCCTTTAATTTTAACGCTTCTTCTACCAAAGTGTCCAGTTCTTTCCCTGTAACTTCGTAATCATCTCTCAAAGAATTGTGAGATTCAATCATTAATTCTCCAAATTTGATTAAGTCTTTATCATTAAGTGCTTTTACTGCATCTAAAACTCTTTTATTTTCAGTTATAACATGTTTTGCCCTTTTTCTAAGCACTTCGTAGGGTATCAAATCTTGGTATTCTTCAAATTGTTCAATTGTAATTTCAGATAGATTTTTTACAGGCAAAGCTTTTTGAAGATATGAAAGGGCCTTTTCACATTCACTTCTTCTTTCATTATATTTCGAATCCAAGAGCCCTCTCCTTTTATTTGTATTTGTTATCAAAATTTTATAACCTTCTAACTTCAAAGGCACGTATGAATACTCTAATGTATCGCTTTTTAATAAAATTGCATGGTCTTTTTTACCCATTCCAACAGCAAATTGGTCCATTATGCCACAATTTACCCCAACAAAAGTATTTTCTGCTTTTTGACACAATTTCACCAATTTTATTCTGTCAATATTTAAATTGAAAACTTCATTCACTGCAACAGCAGTAACCAGCTCTATTGAAGCAGATGAGGAAAGTCCAGCACCATTTGGAATGTTCCCTTCAAACACAATTTCAAATCCAGAAAAGTCATACCCCTCATCCTGTAGTACTTTTAAAACCCCTTTCGGGTAGTTGGCCCAATCATGGCTTTTATCATAAATAAATGCATCAAGGTCTACTTCCACCTTTAAATCGAAATTTAAAGAAGCCATGAAGACTTTTTTGTCATTTCTTTTTCTAATCGCAGCATATGTTCCAAAGTCAAGGGCACAAGGAAATACATAACCTCCATTGTAATCTGTATGCTCCCCTATTAGATTTACTCGTCCCGGAGAATAGAAAAGCCTTATTTCAGCATCATTTTTACCGTAGAATTTTTCAAGTGCCTCAATTACAGCCGTTTTCATTTAAGGTCTCCTTTCATATCTATTTTTTCAAAACCTACTGTTTTCATAAATCTTTCAAAGCCTTTTTTCCCTTTTTCATCTCTTTTAAAAACTCCTGCATCTAAAAGAACCTTCAAAAATTTGTTTCCAACCTCCTGTTTTATATAATTTTCGGCTTCTTCTCGAGTGCAGTTAGTACCATATTTTAAAAGTAATTCTTCAATCCATTGAATATGTTTGTATAAAGGACTGCTTTCACCATACAAGTATGGGCTAAATTTTTCTTCCCCTATTAAAAACTTAATAATTTCCTCCAACTCAAATTTCAGCCTTCCTGGCAAAACTGCTAATCCCATAACTTCTATAAGTCCAATGTTTTCTTTTTTTATATGGTGAAGTTCCACATGAGGATGGAAAATTCCATAGGGGTATTCATCTGTTGTCCTGTTATTTCGAAGGACAAGGTCAATTTCAAATTCCCCCTCTTTATTAATCCTCGCAATAGGTGTAATCGTATTGTGAGGGATAACTTCCCCATTCTTTCTAGTGTATGCCAATATGTTACAGGATTCATCACTGTAGTCCTTCCAGGTATTCAATATATGTGAAGAAAGCTCTATTAGTTTATCCCTGTCTTTACTTGAAAGGCGAATTGCAGACATAGGCCATTTGACTATTCCTGCTTTAATGTTAGGATATTGAGGATGTATAAAGTATTCTTCTATAGGAGCCTCTTCCATTGGAAAAACGTGTCTTCCCCCTTGAAAATGTTCATGGGATAAAATTGAGCCTCCCACAATTGGCAAATCCGCATTGGAGCCCATAAAATAATGAGGAAATTGCTCAATAAAATCAAAAAGCCTCACAAAAGTTTTTTCTGATATTTTCATTGGAATATGGGATTCATGGAGCAAAATGCAGTGCTCATTGTAATATACATAAGGTGAATACTGGAAATACCATTGCTCTCCCGCAACTTTTACTGGGATTATTCTTAAGTTTTGCCTTGCTGGATGATTTAAATTTCCCGCAAAACCTACATTTTCAATGCATAAAAGGCACTTTGGATATCCTGACTGAGGAATTTTCTTTGCCGCCTCAATTTCTTTTGGATCTTTTTCTGGCTTAGAAAGATTTATAGTGATTTCTAAAGAACCGTATTCTGTGGGAGTACGCCAATATAAATTTTGCGAAGTTCTATCCATCCTGATGTAATTGGAGGCTTGAGATAATTTGTAAAAATACTCTGTGGCTTTTTCAATCCCCTTTTCAGAGGCAATGGTATTAAACTTTTTTACAACTTCTGATTCTCTTGGCATTAAAAGCCCCATAATTCTTGCATCCATTAAATCTCTATAGGTAACAGTATCCTCAATAAGGCCTATCTCCACCGCATAGTCCAATAATTTGTTTAAAATAGGAGAAGGGCTGTCTAATTCCTCCTCAGAGGCCTCACCTTCATAAGGTTTTTCTATTTTAAATAAATCCATAAGTGCATTGCGGCTTGGAATCACATCTAATTCCTCTATCAAGCCTTTTTTAAGTGCAAACTTTATAAGCCGCTCGATGTGTAATGCTACCTCTCTGGAATCCATAATATATCCTCCAGTGACTTTATTATATTTTTTAATTAAGTCTGTAATAAAAAAGAAATCTACAGTATACAATGGCTTTGTTATAACAGCAGATTTATTAAAACATGACATTCATATGCAATGAAAAACATTTAAAAGAGTTTGTTTATTATTTTAATTAACCTCTTTTTATTTATATTCGACACATATTTAAAAATTCCTTCTAGTTTATAAAAAGTTTTTTAGATATTTTTATAAAGGTAATGAATAATTGTTAATATTGAAAAATGTGCTAAAATATATTTAGAACGAGTAAATGGGGATGGTATAATGGAAAATATAATACCTAAAAACAAAAAAATTACTTATGAAGAATTCGAAGAAATAGACTCTAAAACTGATGAAATGCTCGAATTCATAAACGGCGAAATATATTTGTTATCCGCACCTTCAGTGGCACACCAAAGAATTTTAACGAACTTATCGACAGAATTTGGAATATATTTTAGAGATAAAAAGTGCAAACATTTTGTTGCCCCTTTAGATGTTATACTACAAAATGCTCAAGAAAAGCACAAAGTACAGCCAGATATAGCTGTTATTTGTGATGAAAAAGGACTCACTGAAAATAACTATACCAAGTCCAATAATCCCAATATCTGTATGCAATTGCAATCACCTTTATCATAAGTATCTTCCCAAAATAATATAAAGTGCATTAAAACAAGTTTATAACTCAGTTCTTATTATATTATTGCAGATTTATTATTCTAATAAACTCATTTTTTAGTTGATCATATAGACGTTCATATATTTCAAATAACCTTGTATAAGTATAATGGTGATTTTTATCTGGATATATGGTTTGTGATATCGGAACCATTTTTTCAACATCTTCAATTGAGCTTATTAAACCGAGAGACTTCATCCCTAGAACAACTGCACCAAGACATGAACTCTCATAGCTTTCTGCTACCAAAACCTTTTTATTAAAAACATCCGCTAGGATCTTAACCCATAGTGATGACCTTACAAACCCACCAGTAGCATAAATTTTTTCTATGTTACCAGTAATCTGCTCTAAGACTTTTCCTACACTATATATTCCAAATATTACACCCTCCATTAATGCCCTTAGAAAGTGTTCTCTCGTATGGGTTATATTTACTCCAAAAAAAACGCCTCGAGCATTGGCATCCCAATGGGGTGCTCTCTCTCCTAGTAAATAAGGGAGAAATATTAATCCGCTTGCTCCCACAGGAATACTATCTACTTTTTGAGTTAAAATATCGTAGAAATCAATATTTTCTTTTTTTGCATTTTCAACTTCTAACGGATAAAAGTTGTCTCTAAACCATCTTAGCACTATACCTCCGTTATTGATTGGACCGCCTACTACATAATGATTTTCAGTAAGTATATAAGAAAATATTCTCTCGCCTGGATCTGACACCGGTTTGTTTGAAATTACCCTTATCGCACCGCTGGTACCTATTGTGACAGCAGCTACACCAGGTTTTACAGCATTGGTACCTAGGTTTGATAAACATCCATCGCTAGCCCCAATTATAAATGGTGTACTTTTAGGTATATTTAAAAACTTCGCATATCCATCTTTTAGCCCTCTAACAGTATGTGTTGTAGAAACAGGAATAGATAGTCTATCAGGCGAAATGCCAATGAGATTCAGTGCCTCATCATCCCATTTTAATTTATAAGTATCAAACAGCCCTGTTGCAGATGCAATAGAATAATCAACGATATATATTGAAAATAATTTGTAAAAGACATATTCCTTTATTGATATAAATTTATACGCCTTATTAAAAATCTCACTATTATTCTCCTTCATCCATAAAAGTTTACAAAGTGGTGACATAGGGTGTATCGGAGTTCCCGTTTTTAGATATATGGAATGTGCGACCTTACTTTCTTTCATTTTCTTTGCATATTCTTCACTTCTTGTATCAGCCCAGATTATACAATTGGTCAATGGTTTCCCTTCAGGATCTACAGCTATTAAACTATGCATAGCTGCACTAAAACTTATACCCTCAAGTTTATTACCCATTGCATTGTTTTCTTCAACTACATCCTTTATAGAAATTAAAACCGCATGAAATATCTCTTCAGGGTCCTGCTCACTCCATGTAGGTTTTGGATGGTATATAGGATACTCAACACTCTTTTTAGATATAATAACACCCTCCCTATTAAATGCTATAGCCTTAGTAGCTGTCGTGCCTATATCTACCCCTATTAAATATTCCATAAAATTACCTCCTAATTGTGGATGAAACTGTATTTAAAATCGCAGGTGAAAAATATTACATCTGGTTTATTATAGATTCAGAAACTCGTTTCATCTTAGGCTTCCATCTATCACCTTATAGAAACTCTAAACAAGCTTTTGTTTTGCTTAATTCTGTTAAGGTTTAGGAACTCCCTCTGCTATAGTCAGTGATCGTTACAGCGCCTATAAAGTACCTGTTAAATCTCTCTTTGATGACAATGTTAAACATATTAGAGTTGAAAGCTTTAAAGATGACATTTCTAATAATTTGATAGAATCTTTCCATCACCAATTTAAAGCCTGGTATAAAACTAAGCAAGGATTTAGTTCATTTGAATCAGCAAACAGTCAAAATAACTTGCTTCAAGAGTGCAATAAATCCTCTAAAAATATATTCCCTGCTCCAAAATGCACCCATGTAGGATATTTCTTGGTTTGTTCTGCTATTTTTTCTACATCAAAGTCCGGAAGCTTTATACCTGCTTGCTGCCATTTGTTAATGTCTTTTATGCCTTCTTTGTTTAAAAGCATGTACGAATCCAAAAAATCCTTCTTGATTTTTAAATTTTTTTATTGAATTTTTATTGAAAGAAAATGGGGAGCAAAAAACTCCCATTAATTCAACATTAACTAAATGATGTCAATTAGGTTTTAGTTTGCCTCCCATTCAGTGTGGAAAATTCCCTCTTTGTCTATTCTTCTGTAAGTGTGAGCACCGAAGAAATCTCTTTGAGCTTGGATTAGATTAGCAGGCAAGTTTTCTTCTATCATGCTCAAGAAATAATCTAATGAAGAATTAAGTACAAGCGTTGGAAGGTAAAAATCTTTTGTTAAATTAGTGATATATTTTATTGAATCAATTTTATCCATTAAGAAAGATAACGCCTTTTCACTGTTAAGAAGATTTACATTTTCTTTATTTTCTTTAATAATGTCTCTTAAGAAATCTAAAATTTTGGCTCTTATGATGCATCCGCCTTTCCAAATTCTTAAAACTTCTGAAAGGTCAATGTTATAGTTAAAAGCCTTTGAAGCCTCAGATATAAGCCATAGTCCTTGAGAAAAAGAGACGAAAACACTAAAAAGCAATGCATTCTCCAAATCATTTATTACTTTCTCTTTGTCCACCTTAATGCTAGGATAAGTTTTTGTTACTTTTTTAGACAATTCTACTCTCGCCTCTTTAAAGAAAGACAAAGTTCTTGCTTCTACTGCAAGATTTAAAGAAGGAGTTGGGATTCCTAAATCCAAAGAAGTTTGAGAAGTCCACTTGCCTGTGCCTTTTTGTTCTGCTTCGTCTAATATGAGGTCAACGAGGTATTTTCCTGTTTCTTTGTCTTTGTACTTCATTATTTTATAAGAAATTTCCATCAGGAAGGAGTTTAACACCCCATTATTCCATTTTTCAAATATCTCTCCTATCTCTTCGGGAGAAAGTTTTAACACCTTTCGAAGTACATCGTAAACCTCAGCTATTGCTTGCATTATGGCATATTCTATACCGTTGTGAACCATTTTGACAAAGTGTCCTGCAGAATCATTTCCAACGTATGTACAGCAAGGACCTGCTTCCGTCTGAGCAGCAATTTTTAAAAGAATTTCTTTTACCATCTCATAAGCATCGTAAGATCCCCCTGGCATCAAAGAAGGCCCGTGTAAAGCTCCGGCTTCTCCTCCTGACACTCCCATTCCAAGGTACAATATGCCTCTTTCTTTTAATTCATTAATTCTCCTGGAGGTATCTTTAAAGTAGGAATTTCCTCCATCAATAATCAAATCTCCCTTATCTAGATAAGGTAAAAGTTCTTGAATCATTTCATCTACTGGTTTTCCTGCTTTAACCATGAGGATGATTTTTCGCGGCTTTTTTAAAGATTCTACAAAAGACTTGATATCATAATAAGCTGCGATTTCTTCGTCTTTTACTTTGTTTTTCATAAATTCTTGTGTTCTATCAGGTGTCCTGTTAAAAACAGATACACTATACTTTTTCCTCGCAATATTTAGAGCAAGATTTTGTCCCATTACTGCCAATCCAATTAATCCAATGTCTTTCATCTAATTACCTCCTCGTTTTTTATAATTTAGTGTGCAGTTCAAATAATTTTTTAAGTTCTTTTGTCAAAGTTTTCAGGTGAAAGATTAGGGTCATAAGCCACTACTTTAGCACCAAACCCATATTTCAGAATTTCACAAACTCTGCTTCCAATATTTCCAATACCTATAATTCCTGCAACTTTGTCTTTTATCTCATATCCAATGAAGCTCGCTCTTTCCTCCCACTTTCCTTCTTTCACTTTAAGGGATGCAGACCTTACTTTTTTCATAACATCTAATAAAAGTGCAACAGCATTTTCGGCTACAGCTTCCCTTTCTACAATGCCTTCAACTTTCGTTACAATAACTCCCTTTTCAGTAGCGCTTTTAATGTCTATTGTATCATAACCTATGCCGTGGCGTGTTATTAAAAGAGTTTTATCTTTATGCTCAAAAAACTCCTTATCGTAATATGGCTTGACACTGGCAATTATTACAGAATAGCCCATTAGCTTTTCTGCTAAAGCCTTCCCTCTTATATCGTGGGGAAGTTCAAATCTTTCTACTTCTCCTAACGCTTTTAACCTTTCGATATGTTCAGGAAAATGCTTACCAAAACTACTGGAATTTACAATAGCAATTTTAACACCCATTTTTACGCCTCATAAGTAATCTTCTCCTTTTAAATTTTCTATACCACTTCAATCTTTACATAATTTTTTAATTCCTCTACTATCTCTTTGTTTTGTTCTCCAGAGGTTATTATCTTTTCTACATCTTCAAATGTGCAAAAGGACACCATTGCAACTTTCCCAAATTTGCTGCTATCAGCCACGACAATTACTCTGCTGGCTGATTTTATCATGGCTTTTTTAGCTTCTGCTTCAAAAATATCAGACGTCGTAAGCCCTTTTTCTAAAGAAATGCCACCAGTTCCTAAAAACAAGATGTCAATGTTGTATCTGCCAATGCAATTTAGTGTTTCAAAGCCTACCATTGAATGATTGTCAGTTTTTAATTTTCCACCAGTAATAAAAAGATTAATATTAGGATTATTAGCTAATTCTGTAGCAACGTTTAAAGCATTTGTCACAACAGTTATGTTATTAAAATTTTTAAGGAGTCGGGCTATGTGATAAGTAGTAGAACCTGCATCTAAAAAAATGACATCTCCTTCTTTTACTTCTCCTACCGCTTTTGCAGCAATTTTTTGCTTTTCTTCTGTGTGCTCTTTAAATCTTTTGACAAGGGGAGGAATAATAATATTTTCTTTCAGTACTGCGCCTCCATAGTTTCTCTCTACCAGTCCTTGTCTTTCTAATTCTTCTAAGTCCCTTCTTATTGTCTCATCAGAAACTTTGAAAATCTCACAAAGCTCAGAGACTTTAACGGCTTTCTTTTTTAAAATGATTTCTTTGATTTTATCTCTCCTTGTCGAAACCAGCATCTACATCCACTCCTAAAAAT
>Ga0208663_100162_pt1 | contig 10766 bp, 7 predicted proteins | sample Wag42014_10_10_FD_187327 | JGI IMG/M metagenome (GOLD analysis project Ga0208663, IMG submission 187327) | Deep subsurface shale carbon reservoir microbial communities from Ohio, USA - Utica-2 Time Series 2014_10_10 (SPAdes) (version 2) ...
CAATATTACTTTGTGTAATGCAGACAACAAAAGAGAAAAAGAATTTCAATATATAGAAATGCTAAAAAATCGGTGGGTTGACGGAATAATATTTCACTGTGACTATTTTTCAAAAGAGCATTATGAAATCTTTGAAAATGGCAATATAAAAGTAGTACTTGCAGGAAGAACAACAAAGTTTGATGTGCCATATGTAGGAATTGATAATTTTAAGGCGGCTTATGATGCAGTGAAATATTTGATATCATTAGGTCACAAAAAGATTGGAATTATTCATGGTCCTTTGGACGAGATGAAGGAAACCATAGATAGTGTGGATAGGTTAAGGGGATATAAACAAGCTCTTATTGACAATGGATTACCAATTTATGATAAATTTATTAAAGAAGCAAATTTTAAGTATAAAGGTGGATATAATGCGGCGATGGAAATGTTAAAAGGCGAGATGAGACCTACTGCTATATTTGCAATAAGTGATATTATGGCAATGGGAGCAATAAATGCGGTGTTTGACAGTGGGCTTTCATGTCCTGAAGATGTATCAGTAATGGGATTTGATAATATTGACTTGGCAGAAGCGACAAGGCCTTCTCTTACTACTGTATCACAGCCTATGTACGAAATAGGGGCTGTTGCAGCGAGAATGCTTATAAAAATGTTAAATGGGGAAAATATTGATGAGTATCAGACAATTTTAGAGCACAAAATTGTAGTAAGAAATTCTTGTAAATTTCCAAAAGAATAATCTTTGTTTTATTTTTTAAATTGTAAGCGCTTACAGTTTTAACATGAAAAGCGAAGCGCAGTGAAGATTTTAAGCTTAAGAAAGGGGAATATGGTATGTCTTATGTAAACTTTGTAAAGAAATACAAACTTGAAATTGCCATGATTTTACCATTACTATTGTATATTCTTGGATTTACAGTATACCCTATTATTCAAACTATTACTTTAAGTTTTCAAGACCAGTATACTAAAGCATTCACATTGGCAAATTACAAAGAGATTATAGGGAAAACAGAATTTAAACAGGCTTTTTTCAATACCATAGCTCTTACGTTTATAAGCTTAACTTTGGAGATGACTGCGGGCCTTGTTATTGCACTTATTTTAAAGAGAAATTTTAGAGGAAAAGGACTTTTGAGGTCTTTGATGTTGGTGCCAATGGGAGTACCTACTCTTGTGTCGGGTGTTGCAATGACTTATATTTTCGGATTAAATGGCTATTTTAATGCTTTTTTGCAAAAACTTCGCATTATTGAACTTCCTGTGGATTGGGCGAGCGGTGGTTTTAAGACATTACTTATGGTTTCTATAGCTGATATGTGGAAAGTTACACCACTGGTTATACTTTTGCTTTTGGCAGGTCTTGAAAGTATACCAGACGAAGTTTATGAAGCTTCCAATATCGACGGGGCAACTGTGTGGCAGACTTTTAAATATGTGACATTGCCCCTTTTAAAGCCTTCTATTACTATGGCTTTAATTTTAAGAGCGATAGATGCTTTTAGAATATTTGAACTTGTACTTGTTCTTGCAGGGCGTGCTACTCCTGTTATTTCTACCTTTGCGTATGATGAGTATAACAATTATGCAAATGCCTATACATCTGCGGCAGCATCTACAATACTGCTCCTAATAATAGCAGTATTTATAGTGAGCTACTTAAAAATAGGTGGTACTAAGGAGGAACAATGATGAGAAAAGTGGATATTAGTGAAAAGATTTCAAATACAGCGTATATTCCAATAGCTATAATAGCAGCAATATTGATGATTATACCAGTATATATACTTTTTATAACTTCTTTTGCAGTACCAAGTGATATATTAAAGCCTCATCCAGACTTTTTCATCACTCGCTTTACGTTGGACCATTGGAAAGATGTATTTCTTTCAGGAAATATATGGCCTCCTTTTAAGAAAAGTTTTGTAGTGGCAACAATGACTACTATCATCGCGATTATAATAGCTGCTCCAGCGGCTTATGTTATAGCGAGATTGCCTTGGAAAATAAAATACGTAGTAGTATTATCACTGTTTTTTACAAGGATGTTTCCTGATGTAGGTATTGCTCTTCCGATAGCGGTTGAGTTTATAAAATTAAATTTAATGGACACTTATTTAGGATTAGTTATGGCACACCTTATTGTAAATTTACCTTTTGCAGCGTGGATATTGGTTGGAACTTTTGAGACGATACCAAAGGATTTAGAGGAAGCTGCACTGGTTGATGGAACGAGCAAATTGACGGCATTGATGAGGATTATAATGCCAATTGCACTACCTGGTATAGCTGTTACTGCTATATTTGTGTGGCTGAATTCATGGAATGAATTTACTTATGCTCTTTACTTGACTATTTCAGATAGAACTTTGCCTCTTCAAACTTACTATTATGTTCAAAGAGGAGGAATTTTTGATTCTGCCACATATGCGGCAGTACTCACAATCCCTGTAATGCTTGTGACATTCTTCTTGCAAAAATACATGAAGAGCGGATATCTTGCAGGAGCTGTTAAAGGTTAGCATATACGTATCCGAGTTTTTCGGATACTGTATATATAAAAAAATTAAATTTTAAGGAGGTTTTATTAAACCATGAAGAAGTTTTACACCAAGTTAATAGCAGTTTTAATCATTATCTCGCTTATAGGTACTGGTATTGCAGGTTGTGGTAATAAGACCCAATCAGAAGCAAGGAAAAAAGTTTTGAAAGTTTCAATGGGACTTGGAGAAGCAGAGTGGAAAGTGATGAAAGAAGATATTTTCCCTGCATTTGAGCAAAAGTATGGTGTAAAAATTGAGCCTCTTCAAATTGAAGCAGGAGACCTTATTAAAAAATTAGATGCCATGCACAAAGCAAATGCGATGGATATAGACATTATAACTCAAGATAACATGCAACTTGCTCCACTTGTGGCAAAAGGGCTTGTGGAAGATTTGTCTCAGTATAGAGACATGATACCAAATGAAGTGATACCAAGTCTTGTACCAGTAGGAGAGTTTGATGGAAAGCTGTACTTTATGCCATATAGACCAAATGTAGAAATAGCTTTTTACAACGTAGATAAATTCAAAGAATACGGTTTAAAACCACCTACGAATTGGGATGAGCTTTTAGATGTTGCAAAGACTTTTAAAGAAAAAGAGGGAATAGGCAGAGTGATAATTAAGCAAAATTTAGGGCCTGACAGTACAGTTCACATGTTTGACCTTATAAGGTCTGCTGGTGGTGACCCAACAGTATTGAATGATGAGGGTTCAATAAAAGCATTTACTTTCTTGAAAGAAATACAGCCATATCTCTCTCCTGACTCAAAGAAAGCTGACTGGAATACACCTGTAGAATATCTTGCAAAAGAGAGCGTATATTTGGTTCAAAATTGGCCGTACACTGCAAACGTTCTTGTAGAGCAGTATGGAAAAAAGAACATTTTGGCATATCACGGATGGACAGGTCCGGTTAAAGAGTCCCACGTTTTGGGAGGAGAAGTTATAGGAATACCAACTGGTGCACCTAATAAAGAGATGGCTATAAAGTTTATGGAATACCTTATGAGTAAAGAAGTTCAAGAGAAACTTGTCACTAAATTAGGATGGCCATCCATGAGAAGTGACGCTTATGGGAAGGTTGCAGAGTGGCAAAAACCATATTTTGAAGCTATAAATGAAGCGTTAAAACATGCAGAACCAAGGCCAAACCTTGTATACTGGGCTGATGTGGACAAAGCTATAAATGGAGCATTGAGAGAAATAATATTTGAAGGCAAAGATATCAAGACAACTCTTGACAAATATCACAACATGATAGAAGAAGCTAAGAAAGCTGCAGAAAGCAAGTAAATGTTTTAAATTGTTTTAGTCGGAAACGACTTTGTTTCCGACTAAAATTTTGAATAAAGTAAGAGTGGAGGATGGATATGGCCAACAAAACGAAGAAACCAATTTACCCTTTTGAAGATTGGGTTATAAGAGAGACGCAGTTTAGTATAGATACTAACTATAGAAATGAAACTATTTTTACTTTAGCAAATGGATATATTGGAATGAGAGGAACTTTTGAGGAAAGATATTCAGGGCCTAAAAATACTTCTTTTAATGGGACGTATATCAATGGGTTTTATGAAATACACGATATAGTTTACCCTGAAGGGGGATATGGTTTTGCAAAAATAGGGCAGACGATGCTAAATGTTGCTGATAGCAAAATAATAAAATTATATGTAGATGGGGAAGAGTTTGATTTGTTACAAGGGAAAATCCTCTTTTATGAGAGAGTACTTGACATGAAGAAAGGTTTTGTAGAAAGAAAAGTAAAATGGGAATCCCCTACAGGAAAAATTTTAGAGGTAAAAATAAAGAGAATTGTATCATTAAATAGACAACATTTAGCGGCGATTTCTTTTACTATGCAACCTGTAAATTTTACCGGAAAAATTAGATTTGTTTCCGCTATTGACGGAAATGTTTCAAATATAAATGATAGTGAAGATGTAAGAGTAGGGTCAAATTTAAAAGGAAAGGTTTTAAAGACTATAGATAAAAGTGTAGAGGGTTTAAAAGGGTGGATTGTTCAAAAGACACAAAAGAGCAATTTCTCCTATGCTTGCGCGATAGACAATGTATTAGTGGCAGATAGCAAATATGAAGTCTCAAATAGTTTAGAAGAAGATGGAGTAAAAGTAATTGTAGATCTAGAGGCTGAAAAAGGCACCTCATACACTTTGAATAAATTTATTTCCTATTACACTTCAAAGGATTTTGATGAAAATAAATTGGTTGCTCTTGCTTTAGAAGAAATAGAAAAAGCCAAAAATGACGGCTTTGAAACGATAGAAAAAGAGCAGGAAGAATTTTTGAATTCTTTTTGGAAAGATGCTGATGTAATCATAGAAGGAGATAAAGCTCTGCAGCAAGGCATACGCTTTAATGAATTTCATCTACTTCAATCTGTCGGAAGAGATGGAAAGACAAATATTGCAGCAAAAGGGCTGACTGGAGAAGGTTATGAAGGCCATTATTTTTGGGATTCTGATATCTATATAATGCCTTTCTTTCTTTATACAAAGCCTGAAATTGCAAAAGCTTTGGTAATGTACAGGTATAATCTTTTGGATGCAGCAAGATCCAGGGCAAAGGAATTAGGTCACAAAGGAGCTTTGTATCCTTGGAGAACGATAGATGGTCCTGAATGTTCTGCTTACTTTCCAGCTGGTACGGCACAGTATCACATAAATGCTGATATAGTTTATGCTTTGAAAAGATATGTAGAAGCGACGAATGACGTGGATTTTCTTTATGACTACGGTTGTGAAATATTATTTGAAACTGCAAGATTTTGGGAAGATTTAGGAGCGTATATTCCTCTTAAGGGCAATAAATTCTGCATAAACTGTGTCACTGGTCCGGATGAGTATACGGCATTAGTTGACAATAACGCTTATACCAATTATATGGCGAAAATGAATTTGGAATATGCCTATGACATTGCAAACAAAATGAAAAAAGAAGTGCCTCAAAAATATCAAAAAGTCGCTTCTAAACTAAATCTAAAGGATGAAGAAATTGTTGCGTGGAAAAAAGCTGCTGACAATATGTACCTTCCTTATTCAAAAGAACTTGATATTATACCACAGGATGACAGCTTTTTGTATAAAGAAAGGATAACAGTGGATGAAATACCTGAGGACCAATTTCCACTTTTGTTGCACTGGCATTACCTAAATATTTACAGATATCAAATATGTAAACAGCCTGATGTGTTGCTTTTGATGTTTTTACAGAGAGAAAAATTTACTAAAGATGAACTTAAAAAGAATTACGATTATTATGAACCTATTACCACTCACGACTCCTCCTTGTCGCCAGCTATATTTAGCATACTAGCCAATGAAATAGGATATACTGACAAGGCTTATAAATACTTTATGATGACTGCAAGAATGGATTTGGATGACTACAATGACAATGTTAAGGACGGAATTCACGCTGCTTCTATGGCAGGGACATGGAGCGCAGTTGTGAATGGTTTTGGTGGAATGAGGGTTTATACAAATGAACTGCATTTTGAGCCGAGATTGCCAAAAGAATGGAATTTGCTCTCTTTTAATGTGAGATACAAAGGGAGAAAAATAAATGTCAAATTAACCAAAGAAAATGTTGTGTTTGCATTATTAGAAGGAGAGCCTATAGAAATCTACTACTTTGACAAAAAAATTTTACTTGAAAAAGGAGAAAATAAAGTAGAAAGTCTCAAAAATTAAAGAAGTATGGAGCCATTGGCACCATACTTCTTTAATTTTTTTATATGTCGTTACTTGAAAGGGTGAGTGACCCGCCTCCTACACTTAAATCAAAGTAATAATTTCCACTGCCTCGGAAGGAATATACTTTGATATAATAGGTTCCCGTTTGTGTTGGAATGTATGTTATTGTCTCCTGCCTTTGTGTTCCAGTTGAACTTTTGACAAGAGTACCAGTTGGGTCATAGAGGTATATATCGAAATCAGGGTTATAGTTTGCCCAATCAGGTATTATGAAAGTTATTGCAATAGGATATGATGTGTCTGTCACATTAAATGTCCAAATGTCACTGTAACGAGACCCAGGAAGTGACTCTTTAGCATAATAGTGGTTTGGCACAGATATATTAGTTCCTGTGAAATTTCCAGCTGTTTTAATTGCTTCATATGCATCCAATCTTCCTACACCATAGTCAATGTTTTTGCTTGGAGGACCCCAACTTTTTGCAGTAGTCATTATTATATTTTTTGCATCAAGTGGTGCAAGGTTTATATTTGCACTGAGCATAAGGGCTACTGTACCTGCTACAAAAGGTGTAGCCATGCTTGTACCACTGTATGTCACATAACCATTTATAGAATTTGCTTTTGCGGCAGTTATATTATATCCGGGTGCTGCAATGTCAGGTTTTATCCTTCCGTCAGCTGTGGGACCACGGCTGGAGAAGCTTGCAAGGTTAAAGCCAAGTTCCCCTACATCCGCCATTGCTGCAACGGTTATGGCTTTTTCTGCTGCACCAGGTGATCCTATGGTGTATCTCGCAGGACCTGAATTTCCAGCTGCAACTACTACTACAATTCCGCTATCTACGGCTCCGTTTACTGCCAGTGAGGTAGAGTCAGTTCCATCAGAACTTGTGGAAGTTCCGAGGCTTAAATTTATAACTTTGATTCCGTATACGTCTTTGTTTTGAACAGCCCAGTCAATTCCTGCGGTTACAGTGCTCATACTTCCGCTTCCGTTTGAATCTAATACTTTTATCCCTACTAAAGCAGCACCAGGAGCAACACCTTTATAAAGGTTGTTCCCTGTCCCAGTACCTGCCGCAATACTTGCTACATGAGTTCCGTGTCCATTATCATCGTAGGGGGTAGATTTGCCGTTTACAAAATCTTGCCATTCTATTACTTTGCCACCAGCGAGGTCAACATGGGAGCCATCAATACCGGTATCAATAACTGCTATTACTATATCATTCTTGGAATAAGAAGAAGCATTACCGTCTCTATCACCAGTTACACCAAAATCACTTCTCGCTTTTGTAACCCCAAACCATTTTGTTGCAGTGTCTAATGTGGCATATACAGGCTCGTCATACTCAATTTGCTTTACTATATCCAATTTTGACAAAGCGTTTATTTGTCCTTTAGTTAAGGTAGCAGCAATTCCTGGAATAATTTTGTATTTATGCTTTATATTAAACTTTCCAATGGATTTAGAAATATTTAATAGTTCGTTATCAGCTATGTTTTTGTTGAAAATTATTATAACTGGAAATTTTTCACTGTCTGGCTTACCAGCAATTTTTGCTTCTAAGTTGTCAAAAAGTTTATTTTTATTAGAGTCTTGCATCAAAACTTTTTGAATTTGAGGCAAGTAATTTTTTGTTGATGAGTTAATAGGAAAGTTTGTTAGGTTGGGCTGGGCTTGGACTAATACTCCACTTAGCGACATTAAAGCTACAATTAACACAAAGGCCAGTAAAGCTTTTAATGTTTGTCGGCTCTTCATTTTTTCTTACCTCCTTAAAAATTTAATATTTTTTAAAATTTAAGTCAGCCCTTCTAGTCGCTAAGTGAAACTGTTTCTTTCTTCTATTCATCATCTCCTTTCTGTAAGATTTATTTTCTATAATAAAACTCAAGCAATTTTTATGCCAATTTACTGTATATAGACAAAATTAATAAAAGTTTTTAATGTGTATAATTTTTTATACACATTTTTGATACACAAAATAATGCATAAAACACATACATTTAGAAATTAGTATAAATTTAACGAATTATGTAGAAAAAATCTTTTTTAAAAATAGAAGGAAAATTCATATTTATGTCGAAATAGTAATATAGGAAAATTAAATAAATTTTTGTTGAAAAAGGCAAACTCGTCGAAAGGCGGGGACGCAAAGCCACGGGTCTAAAGCGATAGTTTTGCTATGATAGCCGGGCTGCCAACATTTATATATAATCTCCTGCCTTTTGACAGGAGGTTTATTAATTGAGGAAGTGATGTTTTATATGACTAATAAAGAAAAAATTTACAATTTCATTATAGAAAAGAGTAAGGAATTTAATCTTCAGGATTTTTTGATAAATAGAAAAGGTGGGGTCACTACAGAAGAAATAGCGCAATTGCTAAAAATAGCTCGACCCAATGTGTCTTTTATTTTAAATCATCTTGTAAGAGAAGGGAAAATAGTTAAAATTATTTCAAAACCTGTGTATTATATTGAAAAAAATAGATTAGCTTATTTTTTAGGGAATAAGGTTAAGGAAGAAATGCTTCTAAAAGACTTAATTGATTTTTTAAACTTAAGGAAAGAAAAAGAATGTGCTTTTGAAAATATAATAGGACATGATGGCAGCCTCAAAGGGCAAATAGAACAGGCCAAAGCGGCTGTATTGTATCCTCCTTATGGACTTCATACTCTTATCATAGGACCGCCGGGCTCTGGTAAATCTTTTTTCGCAGAGATGATGCACAAATTTAGTCTTCAAAATGGTAGGGTAGGACCTCTTGAAGTGTTAAACTGTGCGGATTACTATAACAATCCTCAACTTCTTATGTCTTATTTGTTTGGACATGTTAAAGGAGCCTATACTGGAGCTGATGTAGATAAGATAGGTTTAATAGAGAAAGCTGATAAAGGGATATTATTCCTTGATGAGGTTCACAGATTACCTCCTGAAGGTCAAGAGATGTTATTTTACCTTATGGACAAGGGAGTATATCGAAAATTGGGGGATACTGTGGAAAGAAATGCTAACTTAATGATTGTAGCAGCTACTACAGAGAGACCTGATTCATTTCTTTTAAAGACTTTTATGAGACGAATACCAGTTATCATTCAATTGCCATCTTTTGAGGAAAGGCCTCTAAACGAGAAAATTGAGATAATTGTTTACCTTTTTAGAGAAGAAGCCAAACGGCTCAACTTAAATATTATTGTACATCCAGAAGTAATTTCTTTGCTTTTGTCTTTGCAATATGAAGGAAATATTGGGGAATTGAAATCCCTCCTTCAATTAATTTGCTCTAAAGCTTTTTTAATTAATTACGGAACAAAGAGGAATTTTTTAAAAGTTGATCTTACTTTGTTACCCCAGGCTTATTTGAAAGTAGGGCGGAATGATAGAGCAACTTTTGATAAATTTTTAATCATTTCTCCTGAAAAAGAAAAGAAAATAGATAGATATGATTTTTATGAATTTATCGCTATGAAATATCATGAATTAAAAGAAAAGGAAATTGAGGGAATATTATTTGAAAAGGGAATAATCGATTGTATTAATAACTTTTTAGAAAGCATTTTGGAGGGATAATTTTAGAAAAAATGGGAATCTTCTATAGATTAGTATATCTAAGAATATATCACTATAATATATCATTCTAGAGATATTTTTAATAAATGGAGGATTATCGGGAAATACGAAGGATGACAATATTGATAGAAGAGTTTATAATTGTAATCGAATTAACTCCTGCTATTGCGGTTAACGGAATAGAAAGGAGGAAACTTATGATGAAGAATAAAATTTTGAAAATTGCTGTAGTATATTTAATAATTTTTATAATGATATTTGGAGGAATTACTTCGGCATACGCTTACGACAAAATCCACGTTGTTTCTAAAGGTGAATCTTTGTATTTAATAGCGAAATGGTATGGTAGTGATGTAAATAGCATAAAACAGGCAAATGGGAAATGGAGCGATTTGATATATCCTGGTGAAAAATTGGTTGTGCCAGTAAATGAAAATAGTGATTATTACAATTATCTTGTTGACAGATATTTAATCGCAAAAATGATTTATGCTGAAGCTCGTGGAGAAAGCTTTGAGGGTCAGGTCGCTGTAGGGGCGGTAATTTTGAATAGAGTAAAAAGCGGTATTTTCCCAAATACTGTAGCAGGAGTTATATATCAGCCAGATGCTTTTGAACCTGTAACGAATGGTGAATTTTTCAATCATGAACCTGACCTTACAGCTTTTAAAGCAGCAGATGCAGCTTTAGCTGGATGGGACCCAACAGGAGGAGCACTATACTTTTTCAATCCAGCTACTTCAACTTCTTGGTGGATATGGACAAGGACAATTACAAATGTGATAGGACACCACTGGTTCGGAATATAGGAAGGCAGAAGCCTTCCTATATTGCATATATTTTACATTATAAAATTTTACTTTTGTAAAAGAATAAGAATAGCATTAAAAATAGGAGCTGATTATATGGTACATATATT
>Ga0208663_100163_pt1 | contig 10748 bp, 10 predicted proteins | sample Wag42014_10_10_FD_187327 | JGI IMG/M metagenome (GOLD analysis project Ga0208663, IMG submission 187327) | Deep subsurface shale carbon reservoir microbial communities from Ohio, USA - Utica-2 Time Series 2014_10_10 (SPAdes) (version 2) ...
TTTGCAAAATTGATTCCTGAAAGATTTTTTGATGTAGGAATAGCAGAGCAGCATGCTACTACCTTTGCAGCAGGAATGGCAGTACAAGGATACAAACCTTATTTTGCAGTGTATTCTACCTTTTTACAAAGAGCTTATGACCAGCTTATACACGATGTATGTATACAAAAATTACCTGTTGTTTTTGCAATTGATAGAGCAGGAATTGTAGGAGAGGATGGAGAAACCCATCAAGGAGTTTTTGATTTGTCTTATTTAAGGCCAATTCCTAATATAACGATTATGTCTCCAAAAGACGCAAATGAATTAGTTGAAATGGTTAAATTATCAAGAAATCTTGAGTTCCCTGTTGCCATAAGGTATCCAAGAGGAAAAGCAGGAGAATTCGATATTACAAGAGAATGCAGTATAGAGTTTGGAAAGGCAGAGTTAGTTACTGAAGGAAAAGAAATAGCAATTTTTGCATTAGGAAGAATGGTAGGAAAGGTGTTAGAAGCAAAGGAAATTTTAAAAGTTTCTGATTTGCAACCCTTTATTGTCAATTTGAGATTTGTTAAACCTTTAGATGAAGAGCTAATTTTGGATATCTCAAACAAAGTCAAATTTATTGTTACAGTAGAAGACAATGTCATAGCTGGTGGCGTTGGAAGCGCTATATTAGAACTTTTAAATTCTAACGGAATTTATAAGCCAGTTTTGCGTTTGGGGTTTCCCGATAAATTTATTGAACACGGAGATGTGGAAAACTTGTTTAAAAAATACAATTTAGATGCTGAGTCTATCGCAAATACTATACTACAAAAATATAAGGAAATGAGGTAAATATGGCTTCAAAAAAAGAAAGATTGGATGTTTTGCTTGTTCAAAAAGGTTTTTTCTCCTCAAGAGAAAAAGCAAAAGCTTCTATTATGGCAGGAGAAGTATATGTTGATGGCAAGAAAATTGAAAAAGCTGGAGAGTTTGTCAACATAGATTCTTCAATTGAAATAAAAATTAATTCTTTACCTTATGTAAGTAGGGGTGGGCTAAAGTTACAAAAAGCAATAGAAACTTTTAATATTAATGTGACTGGCAAGATTGCGTTAGATATTGGAGCTTCTACAGGAGGTTTTACTGATTGCCTTTTAAAACATGGTGTTATAAAAGTATATGCTGTAGATGTAGGATACGGGCAATTGGATTGGAGTTTAAGAAATGACCCTCGGGTCATAAACATGGAAAAAACTAATATAAGATTTTTAGAAACATTGCCTGAAACAGTGGACATGGTGACAATAGACGTTTCTTTTATTTCACTTGAACTTGTTATACCTTCTGCAGATAAATTTTTAAAACCAGAGGGAGATTTGATAGCTTTAATAAAACCTCAATTTGAAGCAGGAAGAGAGAAAGTAGGTAAAAAAGGCGTGGTGAGAGACCCGGCTGTTCATAGGGAAGTGATTGAAAAAATTGTGACTTTGTTTCAAAAGTTTAACTACGGTATAATAGGTATTACCTATTCTCCTATAAAAGGGGCAGAAGGCAATATAGAGTATTTAATCTATAGCAAAAAGTGGATCGAAAATCAACACAATATTGATATTACAAAAATTGTAGAAGAGGCATTTAAAAATTTGAACAAATAAAATATTAGCAGGAAAATTTGTTTTTTTGTAGAATATGATAAATGTGGTGAGATTGTAATGAAAAAAGTCGGAGTAATTCCAAATATCAATAAAGATAAAGACTTAGAAGTGACAAAATCTGTAGTAAAATGGCTATTGGAACATGATTCTGAACCATATCTTAATGAAATAGTTGCCTCTAAAATGGGTTATGATGAATATGGTAAAAAATCCACAGATATATATAGTAAATCTGATTTCATAATTGCTTTAGGTGGAGATGGTACTATTTTAAATGTTACAAGGCTTTGTGCACCTTTTGGGACGCCTATTTTTGCTGTGAATTTAGGTCATCTTGGATTTCTTACAGAAGTAGATATGAATGAGGTGTTTGTTTCTTTAGATAAAATATATAAAGGAGAATATACAGTAGAAAAAAGGATGATGCTAGAGGCAAATGTAGTTAAAAATGATATGGAGATTATTAATTTTAGAGCTTTGAATGACATTGTCATTACAAGAGGAGCTTTTTCAAGAATGGCTCGTATAAATGCCTATGTCAATAATAATTATGTAGATACTTATTTAGCAGATGGAGTAATAATTGCAACTCCTACTGGTTCAACTGCTTATTCACTTTCAGCAGGAGGACCTATTGTATATCCTACAGTAGAAGTTATAATAATAACACCTATCTGTCCTCATACTTTATATTCGAGGTCTATAATAGTTTCACCAGATGATGTAATTAGGTTGGAAATAAGCGAAGAAAATCAAGATTTAATGATAACAACAGATGGGCAACAGGGATATAAACTTGATTATAGAGACATAATTTACATTAAAAAGAGCAATGAATATACCAATCTCATAAGAGTAAAAAATACCAATTTTTTTGACTTGTTGAGGGACAAACTTACAGAAAGATAAAAAGTAAAAAGAGGTGAAGACTAATATGATGAAAATAGCTCGACACGCTAAAATTCTTGAAATAATCTCTGAAAAAGAAATTGAAACACAGGAAGAGTTAGCAGCTGAACTTCAAAAGCAAGGTATTGATGTAACTCAGGCTACTGTGTCAAGAGATATAAAAGAATTAAGACTTATAAAAGTGTTAACAGAAGATGGGAAAAGTGGGAAAAGTAGACGGCCATATTACAGATAGACTAATGACTTTATTGTCTGAGTCTATAGTGAGCGTTGATTATGCCGGAAATATCATAGTCATAAAAACGTTATCAGGCACAGCTCCTGCAGCAGCAGAGGCCATTGACACATTAAATTGGAAGAATATAGTAGGCACATTAGCGGGAGATAATACCATTTTTGTTTTAGTGAGAAATGAAGAAGCTCTTCAAGAATTGTTGGAAAAATTCAAAAAGTTAGTCAAGTGATTTCTGGGGGTTTTGCTATGCTTTTAGCACTTAGCATCCAAAACGTTGCACTCATTGACAAGGTAGAATTACAATTCGAAGAAGGATTCAATGTATTAACTGGAGAGACAGGGGCAGGGAAATCTATAGTTATTGATTCGGTTTTGCTGCTTTTAGGTAGTCGAGCCAGTAGAGATATAATACGTACTGGTGAAGAAAAAGCTATTGTAGAGGGCGTATTTTTTGTGGATTCCAATAAAGATAAAATTGTAGAAATTTTAGAAGAAATAGGTTTGGAGTTAGAAGGGATAAAATTGTAGAAATTTTAGAAGAAGTAGGTTTGAATTTAGAAGAGGATGATACTTTGATAATAAATAGAGAAATTACAAGCAGTGGAAGAAGTTATTGTAGGATAAATGGCAGAATAGTGCCTCTTTCTTTTTTGAGTAAAATAGGTGCTTTCTTGGTAGATATTTTAGGTCAACATGAGCATCAGTTTCTTTTAGACAATACAAAACATCTTTCTATTTTAGATAATTTTGGTGACCAAGAGTTTAAAAGTTTAAAAGAAAGATTTAAGGAGGTGTTAGAAGAATATAGAAAGATACAAAAAGAGATTTCAAGTTTTTTTAAAGATGAAAAAGAAAAGAATGAAATAATTGACCTTTTGAAGTATCAAATTGAAGAGATTGAAAAGGCGAATTTGAGTGTAGAAGAGGAAACACAGTTGTTAGAAAAAAGAAATTTGCTTATGAATTTCGAAAAATTATTTACCGCTATGAATTCTAGTTACAAAATTTTGTATGAAGGTAGTGGAGGCTTTTCTGTTTTAGATAATTTACATGTTGTAATAAAAAATTTAGAAACAGCCCTTTCTATAGATGAAAAGCTAAAAAACTTAAAAGATAAGCTGGAGAATATTCTCTATGAATTAGAGGATTGTGCCTTACAGGTACGGGATTACTTGAATGGCTTAGATTTTAATCAGCAAAGTTTAGAGGAAATAGAAATACGATTAGATCAAATAAATTCCTTGAAAAGAAAATATGGACCTACAATACAGCATATTTTAGAATTTAAAGAAAATAAAAAAAGAGAATTAGAGAATATATTAAATTTTGAAGAAAAGCAACAAGAATTGAAGCTTAAGCAGCAAAAGTTATGGGAAAAAATTTTAGAAGTTGGTGAAGCATTACATCTCAAAAGGAAGCAAATAGCAGATAATATAGAAAAAAATATAAATCAAATTTTAGTTGAACTTAATATGCCAAATGCTTATTTTAAAGTGAATATAGAAAAAATGGAAGAACCTACTGAAACAGGATTTGATAAAATTGAATTTTTAATTTCTACAAATAGAGGAGAACCTTTGAAGCCTTTATCTAAAATTGCTTCTGGTGGTGAGCTTTCGAGAATTATGCTGGCGTTAAAAACTATTCTTGCTTCCGCAGATGGAATTTCCACTTTGATTTTCGACGAAGTTGATACAGGAATAAGCGGGAAAACTGCCCAATTAGTAGCTGAAAAAATGGCATATCTTTCTAAAAAACATCAATTGATTTGTGTTACTCACCTACCTCAAATTGCCTCTATGGCAGATACACATTATCGAATTTCCAAAATTACAAAAAATGAAAGAACTTATATAAATATGGAAAAACTTGACTATCAAGGCAAAATAAATGAATTAGCTCGTATTATGGGAGGATCGCGTGTTACTCAGACTACTTTAGAACATTCAGAAGAATTATTAGATATTGCATCTCAATTTAAAAGCAAAATTTAATATTTTAGTTTAATCTCACTTCCTTTTACTATCGGATAATATATTGACAGTATATAAAGCTTTAAAAAAGGTTAAGTTAATTTTAGATTAAATAAGCAGCAAAAAAGTTTTAGTATTTGCAAATTATTTTACTCCTATACAAGATATAGCGAAAACTCCCTCAAGTTTTAAATTTTTTCAAGGAGAAAAAGTTAATTATAACTTTAATATACCAATAAAAGTAAGTTTTCAAGCTGATAAAAAAGGTTTTTTAAAAATTAATGATACAGAAGATAAAAATGTTTTAAATTTGAAAGAACCTATTACTATAGAAGCAGTAAACACTGGCACAGTAAATTTGGATTTTAAGCTCTTTGGAATATTTCCTATAAAGCATATCAGTGTTGACATCGTTCCGACAATAAAAGTAGTACCGGGCGGCCAAGCGATAGGGGTCAAGTTAAATACAAAGGGAGTATTAGTAGTAGGCTATTCAGATATAATGGGGGAGGACGGTAAAATTTATAGTCCTTATAAGCAAGGGAAAATACAGATAGGAGATATAATATTAGAAGTCAACGGCATAGAAATAAAGCAAGCAGAAGATATCACTAACATTGCAAATGAATTACAAGGGAAAGCTTTAAAATTAAAAATAAACAGAAAAAATAATATTTTTTATACTACTATTTATCCTATAAAGTCAAAAGAGGATAAACAATACAGAATAGGTCTTTGGGTGAGAGACCACACTGCTGGTATAGGTACTTTAACCTTTTATTATCCTACTAGCAAGATGTATGGAGCTTTAGGTCATGCTATAACTGATATAGATACTGGTCACATGTTATCAGTAGAAAATGGAGAGATTATGAATTCTCGAATTACTTCTATTGACCAAGGAAGAAGAAGTAAACCTGGGGAATTAAAAGGGATTTTTTTAGAAGAAGTTGATACAATAGGGAATATATTAAAAAACACTGAATTTGGAATTTACGGGAATATGTATGAAGACTTTAAGAACGATTTGTATGGCGAGATTCCTATAGCATATCAAAGCCAAATAAAAGAAGGGCCAGCTAAAATATTGGCTACCATTGATAATACAGGTATACAGCAATTTGATATTGAAATTATCAAAAAAGCGTATCAAGAAACTCCTAGCCCTAAAAGTATGATAATTAAAATTGTTGACAAGAATTTATTAAAAAAGACTGGAGGCATAATACAGGGTATGAGTGGTAGTCCTATTATACAAGATGGAAAACTGGTAGGAGCAGTTACTCACGTTTTTGTGAATGACCCTACAAAAGGATATGCTGTTTATGCAGAATGGATGATTAATGAAATGAATACTCTACTTAATAATAAGCAGGTTTTTACAAATAACTAAAAATTTTTAAGGGAAAAAGAAGGAAATTCAATTATTATGTAGAATAAATATTATATACTAATATTAGCAATGGGAGGTTAAATAATTGGTTAAGAAGATTAGAGTAGGGATAGCAGATGATAACAAAGAATTTGCTACTATTTTAGCTGAGTATTTATCTACTCAAGAAAATATTGAAGTGGTTGGTGTTGCCAATGACGGCAACCAAGCGATTGAACTCATTAAAAATCAACCGCCAGATTTGTTAATTTTAGATATTATAATGCCCTATTTAGATGGCATTGGTGTTTTGGAAAAGATAAATGAAGAACAATTAAAAAAGCCTAAAATTTTAGTCTTATCTGCAGTAGGCCAAGAAAAAATAACTCAACGGGCTATTGCATTAGGGGCAGATTATTATATTTTAAAACCTTTTGATTTAGCTATGTTGTCAAAAAGGATTTCTGAGCTTATGGAGCCTGAATTAGATGTAGTATCAAAGACTGTATTTCCTGTGGTAAAAGCGAAGAAAAATTATGACCTTGAAGCAATGATTACAGAAATTATTCATGAGGTAGGAGTACCAGCTCATATAAAAGGCTATATGTATCTAAGAGATGCTATTTCTCTTGTTATTAGCAATATGGAATATTTAAATTCTGTAACTAAAATGTTATATCCTAAAATTGCTGAAAAGTACAATACTACTCCTAGCAGAGTAGAAAGAGCTATAAGGCATGCAATAGAAGTTGCGTGGAGCAGGGGCAAAACAGAGGTTTTAAATGAACTTTTTGGATATACTATAAATGACGAAAAAGGTAAACCGACAAATTCTGAATTCATTGCGCTTATTGCTGATAAATTGAGGTTGGGGATGAAAGCAGGGTAAAAGGGGCAGATACCTGCTTTCTCTTTTTTAACCTCCCATTTAAAAATATGATAAACATAAAAGTAGAGCCCAAAATCCTTCTATTTGTTGAGGATTCAACAAGTGGAAGGATTTTTATGTAACTGAATAAAATGACATAGTGTAATTTTATTTCATGTAAAAATTTTTTATGCTATAATAATAAACAATGGGATGTTACTTTATGGAGGAAGCTTGTATGCAAATAACAGGTACAATTAAAATGGATAAAAGAACTAAAAATTTAGTAAAAAGACTAAATTCTGGAGAAATAGCTATAATTGACCATAGAGATATAGATGAAGTGGCTGCTGAATCCTTAGTTGAAAAAAAAGTTTTGGCAGTCATAAATGCTGATAAGTCTATAAGTGGCAGATATCCTAACATGGGGCCTTCTATTTTATGTGAGGCTGGAATTCCAATTATTGACGATGTTGGGAAGGATATTTTTGATTTGTTGAAAGAAAATGACAAAATCACTATAATAGATAATGAAATATATAAAGATGGTGTGTTTATAAAAAGCGGGAAACTTCTTACAAAGGACGTTATAAACTATAAATTGCAGGAAAGTCGCGAAAACATAGGTGTTGAATTAGATAAATTTATTGAAAATACATTGGAATATGCAAAAAAAGAAAAATATTTTATTTTGGGTGGTGTTGAATTACCTAATACTAAAACTCGTTTTAAAAATAGACATGCTCTTGTGGTTGTTAGAGGAAAGGATTACAAAGAAGATTTGTTTACAATAAAACAGTATATTAACGATGTAAAACCGATTTTAATAGGGGTAGATGGAGGGGCAGATGCTCTTTTAGAGTTTGGCCTTGTTCCTGACATAGTCATTGGAGATATGGACAGTGTAAGCGATGAGGCTTTAAAAAAGGCTAAGGAAATTATTGTTCATGCCTATCCCGACGGAAGAGCGCCGGGCTTGGAAAGAGTAACGGCATTAGGCCTTAAAGCGGAAATTTTTAAGGCTCCAGGTACAAGTGAAGATATAGCTATGCTTTTGGCTTTTGAAAAAGGTGCTGACTTAATTGTGGCTGTAGGGACCCATTCCAGCATGATTGATTTTCTGGAAAAAGGGAGAAAAGGAATGTCCAGCACTTTTTTAGTGCGATTAAAAGTAGGAGAAAAATTAATCGATGCTAAAGGAGTAAATAAACTGTACAGGGAAACTTTCAAAATTTCTTATATATTTAGCATTATACTAGCAGCATTGATTCCTCTTGGAGTAATAGCGTATTTTTCTCCACCTATGCAGCAGTTATTGAAGCTATTACAACTTAGAATTCGCCTTTTAATCGGATTTTGAGGAGGATTTTTATGAATATAAATATTAAATACTATGTTTTAACAATTGCTTCTATTTTTATTGCTTTAGGAATTGGCATTTTTATAGGTTTTATGTTAGATGGACAAAAAGTTTTTTCAGAGCAACAAACTTCAATTATAAACGAGTTAGAACAAAAGTTTAAGGATTTACAAACAGAAAATAATAATTTAAAAAACACTGTTCAAGAGTTAAATAAACAGATAGGGTATTACAATCAATATCATCAAATTATTTTTCCTGAGTTAGTAGCTGATAAGTTAAGTGGAGTTAAGGTAGCGATTATTGAAACTACAAATGAGTTTATATATTCTGGCATGAGAAATGCTCTTTTAAAGGCAGGAGCTACTATTGAGTCGATTACTGTTATAAAAGACAGTTTTGATACTGGCGATGAATTGGAAGTGCAAAATTTAATAGACTTCCTTTCTAATAAATATGGAGTTACAGTAGACGAAAAGCATTTGAATGAATTTGTAGCTTCAAAATTAGCTAATGCAATTGTAACAGGTCAGGATGTCGACCTTATTGATTATTTAAAGACGAATGGTTATATAGATTTTACAGGGATTCCAGGTAATACAGATTTTGTAATTATAGCTGGAGGAAGTAATAATAAAGATAATAATATAGCTTCTATAGATATTCCTATTATAAAACAAGTGAAACTACTTAATGTTCCTATTATAGGTGTTGAACAAAGTGATACTAAATATTCGTATATTGATGTGTATAAAAAACAACATATTTCCACAATAGATAATGTGGAGGATATAATAGGGCAGACGTCACTTATAATGGTAATGGAGGGTAAAGAAGGCAATTATGGAATTAAGCAAAGTGCAATGAGCTTAATGCCAGATTCTTTTATGAAGGCTGACAATTCTACTCATAATTCCGCTGCTAATTCTAAAAAGTGAGGGTAGATAGATGAAGAAAAAAGTTAGTGTGCTGATACCTGCTTACAATGAAGAAGAAAGAATAATTGATACCATAAAAGGATTAAAAGATGTTGAAGAAGTTGATGAAGTCATCGTAATAAATGATGGCTCAACTGACAATACTGCTGAAAAGGCAAGAAAAGCAGGGGCTAAAATAGTCAATATGAAGAGAAATGTTGGCAAAGGAACAGCTTTAAAAGAAGGTTTAAAATATGTAAAAAATGATGTTATAGTTTTTTTAGACGCAGATGTAGGCCTTTCGTCACGAGAAGTCAAAAAACTTATATTACCTGTTCTTGATGGAGAAGCAGATGTTACAATTGCTAAATTTCCAAAGACAAATGTAAAAGCTGGATTTGGCTTTGTTAAAACTTTAGCCAGAAAAGGAGTAAAATACTTTACAGGATATGAAATTGAATCTGTCTTGTCAGGTCAAAGGGCTTTTAAAAAAGAGGTTTTAGAGAGTTTAAAAACTTTTTATAAAGGTTTTGGAATAGAAGTTGGTATGACAATAGATATATTAAAGAAAGGGTATAAAATAAAAGAAGTAGAAGTAAATATGACTCACTCTGTTACAGGTCTGGATATGAAATTGAATCTGTATTGTCAGGCCAGAGGGCTTTTAAAAAAAATGTTTTAGAGAGTTTAAAAACTTTTTATAAAGGTTTTGGAATAGAAGTTGGTATGACAATAGATATATTAAAGAAAGGGTATAAAATAAAAGAAGTAGAAGTAAATATGACTCACTCTGTTACAGGTAGGGACTTGAAAGGCTTCCTGCACAGAGGGAAGCAGTTTTGGGATATACTAAAAGTATTAGTGTATAAGTTATTTTCAAAGAATATTAAAGAATAGCAGGTGAGATAGTGTTTTGGGCTAAAATATTAATTCCTTTAATAATGACAGTTATAACAAAGAAGCTTTTTTATAGCATTATTAACAAGCCTTTGTGTTTGAAGGAAAACTATAAAAAAGTTATGATACCTGTTTGTGGTGGTATTGTATTTGTTCCTGCTTTATTTGTGTCAATTGTACTTCTCAATTTATTTGGAGTTAGAATAGAATATCAAGACATAATTTTATTGAGCTTATCACTGATTTCTTTTGTCGGTTTTATAGATGATGTATTAGGAGACAGAAGTGTAAGAGGGCTAAAAGGGCATATAACTATGCTTTTAAAAGGAAAGCCTACTACAGGCAGTTTAAAGGCTTTATCAGGAGTTTTAATTGCTTTTTTTATAAGTTTTAATGTTGGAAAAAATAATATAGAGGAATTGATAATAAATACCTTGTTAATCGCACTTTTTACGAATTTTTTAAACCTTGTAGACTTACGACCAGGAAGATGCGGAAAAACTTTTTTGGTTATTTCTTTAATTTTTCTAATAATCGGGAAAACTCATCCCCATTTCTTAGTCTTGCTGACTATGACTCTTTTAGTGTATTT
>Ga0208663_100167_pt1 | contig 10582 bp, 10 predicted proteins | sample Wag42014_10_10_FD_187327 | JGI IMG/M metagenome (GOLD analysis project Ga0208663, IMG submission 187327) | Deep subsurface shale carbon reservoir microbial communities from Ohio, USA - Utica-2 Time Series 2014_10_10 (SPAdes) (version 2) ...
AAATTCCAAGGAATGTTATATTAAGATATTCCCAGGAAGGAGATTTTGTACTCGACCCTATGGTTGGGAGTGGTACAACGCTAATAGAAACTAAAATATTAAATAGGCGAGGTATAGGTTTTGATATCAATCCAGATAGTGTAGAGCTGACTAAAAGAAATTTAGACTTTGATGGAGATTATAAGTATGAGCAGATTGTAAGGGTAGGGGATGTAAGAAATTTAAAAGAGATTAGCGACAGCAGCATTGATTTAATAATAACGCATCCACCTTATTTAAATATTATAAAGTATTCAAATGGGAGAATAGAAGGGGACTTATCAAATATATCTGATGTTAAAAAATTTTGCGATGAGTTGGAAAAAGGAGTTATCGAACTTTATAGAGTTTTGAAAGAAGACAGATATTGTGCTATTTTAATAGGAGATACAAGAAAAAGCGGGCATTATATACCTCTTTCATATTATGTAATGAGACTTTTCCTTAAGAATGGCTTTGTATTAAAGGAGGACATTATAAAAGTTCAACATAATTGTAAGTCTACACCTTATTGGGAAAAACAAGTTGAAAAATATAATTTTTATATGATTATGCATGAACATTTATTTATATTTAGAAAGCCTAAAAAAGATGAAAATTTAAACAAAATAAAATATAGCACGGGATTATACTAAATGGCGGGGATTTCCCGCCATTTAACGTATCTTTATTTTATTACACTATAGAAATTTTATAATCTTTTAGCCACATATTTATTTGTACGAGGTAAGCGAAGAGTTGGGCGGAGCCCATAAGCTGAGAAAACCAAGCAGGGTCATAGGCTTTTGCATCTGTTTCTATAAGTGTTATTATCGCTTTTTTATCTACAAGTTGTAATAAAGGCGATGTACTGTCATCAACTATTTGTTTTAGCCATTTTTTAACGATGTTTTTAAATACTGGATTGTGTGTTTTAGGGTAGGGACTCTTTTTTCTTTCAATTACTTCATTTGGGATGTAACCTTTTAGAGCATATCGCAATATTCCCTTTTCTCTGTTATTTAAATTTTTCATTTCCCACGGTATATTCCATACATATTCTACAAGCCTGTAGTCTAAATAAGGTACTCTTGCTTCAAAACCTACTGCCATACTCATTCTATCCATTCTGTCAAGAAGCATGGGCATAAATCTTGTTAGGTTAAGGTAAAACATTTCCCTCATTCTGGTATTTTTGGGGTCTTCTCCAGTGAGCTTTGGCACTTCATTTAAAGCCTCGTTATATCTATCATTTAAATACTCTATAGGTCTTATGTATTTTACAACTTCTGGCAAAAGTAATTTCATGCGTTCATTGACCATTCTTATCCATGGGAAGGTATTAGCCTCAATTGCTTCTTTGTTTCTAAACCAGGGATAACCTCCAAAAACTTCATCAGCACCTTCTCCTGATAGAGCGACTGTGGCTCCTTTTTTTACTTCTTTTAAAAATAGATATAAAGATGAATCTATATCTGCCATACCAGGCAGGTCTCGAGCGTACAAGGCTGGTTTTAGAGCATATGCAAGTTCTTCATTATCTATAAATACATAGTTATGGTTTGTGTCAAGTTTCTTTGCGACAAATTTTACCCAATCTGCATCAGAGTTTGGCTGAAACTTGTTTGGCGTAAAATATTTATCATTACCCACATAATCTACAGAATATGTTATAAGTTTTTGACCTTTTTGTTTTAATTCTTCATTTGCAAAGGCAGATACAGCAGTTGAATCAAGTCCACCTGATAGCAATGAACATAAAGGTACGTCTGAAACAAGTTGTCTTACTGATGAGTCTTTAAGGAGATACCTTATTTTTTCCGCCGTTTTCTCAAGGCTATCTTCATGGGGAATACTTTGTAATGACCAGTATTTGTTTATGTTTACTCCATTTTTGGTAAATATGAGATAATGCCCGGCTTTTAATTCTTTAATGTCTTTAAAGACACCGCATCCGGGAGTTCTTGAAGGTCCCATTACAAATATTTCTGCAAGACCTTGAGAGTCTATCTCTGGTTTTACATGAGGATGCGCTAATATTGCTTTGATTTCTGAGCCAAATATCAAAGACCCATTTTTAATGGTATAAAATAATGGCTTTATTCCGAGATGGTCCCTGGCAATAAAAAGCCTGTTTTGCACTTCATCCCATATTGCAAAAGCAAATATTCCATTAAATTTTTTAACACATAAAGGACCCCATTCTATATAAGATGTCAAGATAATTTCAGTATCTGAACGGGTTTTAAAAATATATCCCAAGGATATGAGTTCGTTTTTTAATTCATCCATATTGTAGAGTTCTCCATTATGGATAATGACAAAATTTTTTTCACCGTATTTTTTTATCATTGGTTGACTTCCGCCTTGTGGATCTATTACAATTAATCGACGATGGCCTAAAGCACAATGTTTTGACAACCATATTCCAGAACCGTCAGGTCCTCTTTCTTTAAGGGTATTTGTCATTTTTTCGATTACTTCATTTTGAAGTGACAAGTCCATATCGAAGTTAACCCATCCTGTTATTCCACACATAAAAATCCTCCTAAAATTTAAATCTATAAGTAAATATATTCTCTTTTTTTGCCATTGATACATGTTATAATTTTCTAATGAATTTTTAATTTCTACATGATATAATAAAAACATAAATGTTGTAGGAGGATGCGGCTTATATGGAGAAAGTGATAAAAGAGCATTATTATGAAGAAAATGATATTGCTGAAAGGATAAAGTTTCTAAAAAAGAAATTAAATGAATGTAATATAGAACTTCCTAAAGCCCTAGAGCTGAGTCGTGAATTGGACGAATTGATTGTCATGTACATGAAAAAAGAAAAACAAGTAAACCAGGCAAAATAAAGTACTGTTTTACTTGTTTTTCTTTTTGCGTGAAAATTACATAAAAAAATTTAAACTTTTTAAAATATATGTCGATATTTATATTAGCAAAGAGGAGAAGGTGTTACAAATGATAAATTTTATTTTAGGAGGTAGTAACGGTAATGTTGGAGGGGATTAATACTGCGAGAACAGGACATGTGAATTCGCAGTTTAGAAAGGATAGTGGGCTATTAGAGGAAATAAAAGCAGTAAAAGATATACTTAGTAAACCTGTGGATGATGACAAACTTAACAGTGCACTTAATAAAGAAAATAGAAAAATAAGCATTAACGATCATACATATTTTGAATTTTCTGTACACAAGCCTACAAATACAATAGTAGTAAAAATTGTTGATAGTTATACGAATGAAGTTATTGACGAGATTCCTCCCGAAAAAATACTTGACCTTGTGGCAGGATTATGGGAAATAGCGGGACTTTTTGTGGATAGAAAAATATAGGGGGGATAAAGGATGGATCCGATAAGTATGAATAGCTACAACATGGGTAATTTATTGAGGATAAGTGGCCTTGCGACAGGACTCGATACTGATTCTATTGTACAACAGTTAATAAGAGCTGCCAGTATTCCTCTTGATAGGTTAGAACAACAAAAGCAATGGTATCAATGGCAACAAGAGGATTTAAGGGATATAAATACACAGCTTATGTCACTCCGAAATGACAATGTTTTTAAGCTCAAACTGCAGGGAACTTTTATGGCAAAAACTGTTACATCGTCAAATCCTTCAGTTGCTACCGCTACAGCAGGGGCAAATGCGGTGAATGGATCGTATACCATATCAGTATCGCAATTGGCTCAAGCCGCTACAACTGCAAGTACAGATAAAATTGGTGCTGCAACTAAAAATTCTGATGGAACATATACGTATAATGCACTTAATAATACGGGAAGCGATATAACTCTTTATTTAAAAGGATTAGATGGAAATGACAAAGAAATAATAATAAAAAATGGTGCGACAATAAAAGACGTAGTTGCTGCAATAAATGCCAAAACTAATGAGACAGGTGTAAGTGCTACATATGACCCAGGCTTAGATAGGCTATTTTTGGTATCAAATTTTACTGGAACAAATTCAAAGATTGATTTCAGTGGTACTACAGATCCAACTGCTCAAAATTTTTTAACAACTACGTTAAAGTTAGATTCAAAAGTTTTGGACACTGGAGGTATAACAGGCCAAGATGCACTATTTACTTTTAACGGTGTTCAAATGACAAGTTCAACTAACAATGTCACAGTAGCAGGAATAAATATTACCCTTACAGGAACAAGTAATAGCACAACAACCCTTACTGTTTTAACAGATGTTGACAAAATATATAACACAATAAAAAGCTTTGTTGACAGTTACAATGATATAATTACAAAGATTAATGCAAAGCTTACAGAAAAAAGGTATTACGATTATCCACCTTTGACTTCTGAACAAAAACAAGCTATGAAAGACAGTGATATAAAACTATGGGAAGAAAAGGCAAGGTCAGGGAATTTAAACAATGACGAAACTTTAATGCGAGTATATTACTCCATGAGAAATGTTGTTTCATCGACAGTATCCGGTGTAGGTTCTTTAAGTTCAATTGGCATTACTACAGGACAATGGTATGAAGGTGGAAAACTTTATATCGACGAAACGAAGTTAAAAGATGCTATTGCAAATGATCTGGACAAAGTAATGAAGATATTTGCTGGTGTTTATGAGACAGATTCTAATGGAAATACTACTTTGAAAACTTCAGGCATTGCACAAAATTTATATGATACTTTAAAACAAGGCATAGATGCCATAACAAGAAAAGCAGGGAGTACCGCTCAGCTTTACGATACAAGCTTTATAGGAAACAGGATAAGAGAAATAGATGATAGGATTGCTCAAATGCAAAGATATTTAAACGACCTTGAAAAGAGGTATTACGCGCAATTTACGCAGCTAGAAATGTATGTAGGACAAATGAATTCTCAAAGTGCGTGGTTGAGCCAACAAATTGGGGTTATGATGAAATAAAAGGGGGTGCGGTGATGGTAAATCCGTATCAGCAGTACAAAGAAAACGCGATTTTGACAGCCAGTCCTGAAGAGCTGGTACTGATGCTTTACAATGGCATAATAAGGTTTATAGAAGAAGCAAAAGGGGCGATAGAAAAAAAAGATTATATGGCAGCAAATAATAGTATACAAAGGGCACAAGACATTATTACAGAGCTTATGCTTACTTTGGATATGAATTATGATATTTCTAAAAACTTGTACAGTTTATATGACTATATGCTAAGAAGATTAATTGATGCTAACGTAAAAAAAGACGTGACAATTTTAGAAGAAGTAAAAGGATTTGCTATAGAATTGAGAAATACTTGGAGTGTAGCCCTTAATAAAGTTAGAGAGAAAGTCTATGCGAAGGGTTGATGAGATGAATAATGCTGTAGAAAAGCTTACTCAACTTGTGCAGGATAAAATTCAGAAATTGAAAGAGCTTTGTGAGGTTACTGAAAAAATAGGTATTGCCATAGCTTCAAACAATTTAGAAGAATTAAAAAATCTTCTTATTACGAAGCAACAGATTATTGAAGAGATTAACGAACTAGATACCGATTTTATTCCTCTGTACAATAATTTCAAAAAAGAAAATAAAGTGGAAAGTATATTTGCTTTAGAAAATAAAATAACAGGGGAAATAAGTAAATTGAAAGCTTTATTCATAGAGGCAAAAGCCTTATTGGAAAAAATAAAAGAAAAAGATGACAAAAACCTCAAAGAGATAACTGATGTTTTTGAAAGAACGGGGAACAAATTAGAGGAATTGTCAAAGAATAAAGAAGGGTACATAGAATATCTTAAATACTATACACCTGACAGTTATTTTTTAGATAAAAAACGTTAAAAGAAGCGGCAAATCGCCGCTTCTTTAAATTTTAAATTTATTATTGTACTCATCAATGTATTTGCAATATTGCTCGAATCTTGTGCGGATTTTGATATTTCTTCTATTGCAGTTTTTTGTTCCTCTGTTGCAGAAGATATTTCTTGGGTAGAAGCAGTAACTTAGTATAAATTTTACAATAATATGTCGGAATTTGTATTTTGATATCGCAAAAATTTTATTGCTATTTAAGGTCGAAGGTGATATAATACACCTATAATATAATCGAAAGATTATATTGAACCAAAATTTCAAAGTGAGGGGATTATTAGTTATGTATCAAGACAAAGTGTTAGTGTGCAAAGATTGTGGAAAGGAGTTTGTGTGGACAGCGGGAGAACAACAGTTTTATGCAGAAAAGGGCTTCCAAAATGAGCCTGTAAGATGCAAAGAGTGCAGAGAAGCAAAGAAAAGAAGAAACCATCAATATGGTGCCAGAAGAGACAAGAAAGCTTTTGGCATGAGTAGATAATCCCCTTACTTTTTCGCAAGAAAAGTAAAGAGGATTATAAAAAAGACACCATTTTGGTGTCTTTTTTACATTTCAAAACTTTTTCCACATTGTTAAAACCGAATTTAAAAGTTATTAACAGACTTATCCCCATTATCCACAACTTTTTATTTCACAACGTCTATAAAAACTCTAAAAAAATTCCACTATGTCTTTAATATAAAAACTATTGAAATTTTATTCACATGATATTATAATTATCAAAGTGAATTCTATGATGCATTGAACGTTATAGATGGTAATGTGAATAACTTATAATTTCAAAAAATTTTTATGTACAGGAGAGGAGAAGGAGAATGAATAAAAAATCAATTACTGCGCTTTTAATGTTTGTGTCAAGTAGTTGTTGGCAAATTTTTTTCTTCAAATTTTATCCACATAATGTTTAATGTATTGTGAATTTTCATGCAATTGTTTTTACTCCATTCTTATCTTCATATTCCGCCTTTTATATGACTTTTAATTCACTTAAACATTTGTATCTGAGTATTTCTCTTATTGTTTTTCTGCCGTTTGTCATTGCACAACCTTCAAACGGCATACCTCCTCTTTGTATGTGATATGTTTTTGCTTTTTTCTGCTTTTTGTTTACATCCGCTGCTGATAATTCTATTTCTTTTTTTATCTCTGCTAATTTTTCTTCTGATATTATCACATTATAGTATGTTTCTACTACACTATAAAGTTTACCACTTGTCTTTAAGGCTAATATCTTTGCTAAATTGTTTGCACCTTTTTCTGTCCAACTCATTTTTCCTGCATTCATTCTGCTTGCTAATGTGTCAAATATATTGTTTTCCATTGTTCCTAAATGTTTGTATTCTATTCCTTCTGGGGCTTCTGGTATTTTTATTTCTTCTCTCTTTTGATATGGTTTTATCCCTTCTTTATTGGCTACTAAATAGTTATATAGTTTTTCTAATTTCTTCATTTGCTTTTCATCATCTTTTTGCTCTATCATTAATTTCGCTATATATTCTAGGCTTTCTTCTGTTTTTCCTTCATCTAACATTTTCATTAATTTGTGCGCATCTTTTTTGTTTTCTACATTCCTTATTACTGCTTGGCTTTTATGAAATGGATCTAATTGAAAATATACTCCTTCTTCTCCCAAGCTTTCTTTAATCCAACTTGCTCCATCCCCATTTATTATCTTTATTTCTATTTCGTCTATGTTGTATTCTTTTGCTATCGTTGCATCTACTAATTCTTTAAATTCTTTGCTGCTTGCAAATCCTGCACATGCTATTTTATTATGTGTTATATATTCATTACTTCCTGGGCTTCTTTTTACCCATCCGTCGTATGCTACTGCTAATTTTATTTCTTTCTTCCCTCTGCTTTTTTTGCCTTTTGGTCTGTCTTTGCCTTGCATTGATAACCATAATCCATCCATTTCTTGAAATAATATTTTTGTTTCTTTTTCTCCTCTTAATTTGTTTTCTTTGAATAGTTTTATATCTTGTTTTTCTAATTCCGCTATTTTCTCTCCAATCTTTTGTATTATATTCCATGCAGTTGCATGGCTTATGCTTTGATTTGTTAATGATTCTATATTTTTCGCTGCTTCTCTATATGACATTTCTGTTACATTTTCTACAACTTTTTCAATAAGATTTGTTGATATATGCCCTATTGTATCCATTTTTAAATACTCATCTAAAAGATAAACATATTCCTTTTTCCCTTCACTATTTATATGTTCATAAATTCTTTTATCAAATTCAACAGTACCCATAATTGTCTTTATGTTTGTATGCTTTTTACCTTTACACCTATACTCTTTTTTATCCCTTTTTTCTAGTAACATATCATCTATTTCCATAAGGATTTGAGCCATTATTTTACAAGCTTCTTCGCAAACTAATTTGTAAATTTCCGCTTCTAAATCCTTGAAATTTATTTCATTTTCGTTTAAACTTATATCTAGCATGTAATCACCTCTATAACGCTTTTTTTGTTTTTTCTATTTAAACATTATAGCGGATGATTCATGTGAATGGAAGGTATTTTTTGGATACCTTCCTTTTTCTATTTTTTACCGCCTACTAAAATTATACACTAAGGCTTTTAATAATAACACTCGTTTTGTCTTTATTTTTGGCTGGTTGCGGCAGTAAGCCTACTAATATCTTAGAAAAAATCAAACAAAAAGGCGTTATCGTAATGGGTACAAGTGCAGATTTTCCACCTTTTGAGTTTCATAAGGTAGAAGGAAATAAAGATACAATAGTAGGTTTTGACATTGATATAGCAAATGCCATTGCGAAAAAATTAGGTGTAAAGCTAGAGATAAAAGACATGGACTTTAAAGGGTTGATTCCAGCTCTTCAAGCAGGGCGTATAGATATGATAGTTGCTGGTATGACTCCAACCCCGGATAGAGCCGAAAATGTTGACTTTTCAGACCTTTATTACAACAGCCAACAAGTTGTGGTTGTAAAAAATGATAGTCCGATTTTGAAGTTTGATGACTTAAAAGGTAAAACTGTGGCGGTACAAATAGGTACCACTTCTGAAGAAGCTGCTAAAAAAATACCAGATGTAAATTTGAAGCAGCTAAATCGTGTTGGAGACGCCTTCATGGATTTAAAAAATGGCAGATGTGATGCAATAGTATTGGAGGATACTGTGGCAAATGCATATTTAAAAGAATACAAAGACATGAAGATACTTTCCATGAAAGAAATCAACACCGAGGAAGGTGGTATGGCTGTTGCAGTGGCTAAAGGAAATAAAGAATTAGTGAATATAATAAACGAAGTGATAAAAGAGTTAAAAACAAGTGGCGAATATGACAAACTTGTAGATAAATGGTTTAAGTAATGATGAAATTTAGTGGAGAATTTTCAAAATAGTTCTCCACTAAAATTTTGCAGAAAGGAAGATTTTTATGAGTGTAGATTTTTTGAGCATGGTAAAATACAGTCATTTATTTGTAAGTGGCCTTCTTATGACTTTAAAACTCACCTTTTTAGCAGTGACTATAGGAGTTATATTAGGTCTGATTGTTGCTCTTATTAAAATGTCTTCTATAAAACCTATAAGCTTTATAGGCGCAAGCTATGTTGAAATTATAAGAGGTACTCCTCTTTTGGTACAACTTTTATTGATATACAATGGCCTTATGCAATTTGGAATAGATATACCCGCTTTTACAGCAGGCGTTTCTGCTCTTGCCATAAATAGCGCTGCCTATGTTGCAGAGATTATAAGGGCAGGTATACAAGCGGTAGACCCTGGTCAAAACGAAGCAGCTCGCTCTCTTGGCATGACTCATGCTATGGCGATGAGGTACGTTATAATTCCTCAGGCAATAAAAAATATCCTTCCTGCTTTGGGAAATGAATTTATCGTGATGCTCAAAGAATCAGCTATTATATCAGTAATAGGTTTTGCAGACCTTACAAGGCAAGCAGATATTATACAAAGCATTACTTATAAGTATTTCGAGCCTTACATCATCATTGCAGCTATATATTTTATAATGACCTTCATCTTTTCAAGACTCCTTGGAATCTTTGAAAGGAGGCTTAGGGCTGGTGATACGCGTTAATGAGGTGTATAAAACCTTTGGGGATTTAGAAGTATTAAAAGGTGTAAGTTTAAATGTAAATAAAGGAGAAGTTGTTGTAATAATAGGACCAAGCGGTTCAGGGAAAAGTACCCTTTTAAGGTGTATAAACCTTTTAGAGGTGCCTACTAAAGGAGAAATCTATATTGAAGGGATCAAAATAAACGACAAAAAAGTAAACATCAATAAGATAAGGCAAAAAGTAGGGATGGTTTTTCAGCACTTTAATTTATTTCCTCACTTGACGGCTCTTGAAAATGTAACGTTAGCTCCTATTAAAGTGAAGAAGATGGACAAAAAAACTGCTGAAGATATAGCTTTGGGCTTACTTGAAAAAGTAGGTCTTTTAGACAAAAAGGACGAGTACCCTATTAAGCTATCAGGCGGTCAAAAGCAGAGACTTGCAATCGCAAGGGCATTAGCTATGCAGCCAGATATTATGCTTTTTGATGAGCCCACATCAGCCCTTGACCCTGAAATGGTAAAAGAAGTTTTAAACGTCATGAAAGGCCTGGCAAATGAAGGGATGACTATGGTAGTTGTCACTCATGAGATGGGGTTTGCGAGGGAAGTAGGGGATAGAGTCATTTTTATGGACGATGGAATGATAATTGAAGAAGGGACTCCAGAAGATATTTTCTAC